>Ga0074193_1000126_pt1 | contig 140002 bp, 129 predicted proteins | sample EPASupsiteHSE605_FD_64523 | JGI IMG/M metagenome (GOLD analysis project Ga0074193, IMG submission 64523) | Bioremediated contaminated groundwater from EPA Superfund site, New Mexico - Sample HSE6-05 | ecosystem: Environmental > Aquatic > Deep subsurface > Groundwater > Contaminated ... | reverse complement strand
ACGGTGTTTCTTCCAATTGCCTCCAAGAATACCTCGACGAATTTTGTTACCGTTTTAATCGGAGATTCTGGGAACCACAACTGCCACTCCGTTTACTCAATGCATGCCTTGCTCATGTACCCGTCAAGGTTGCTGAGTTTCATGCATAGCCACATTATCAGATGTGCTCCAAGAGCAATTCAAAATTGCACTTCAGAAACTTGGATATCAAAAAAAATATGACGATCTTATTGATACTCTGGCATTTTTACCAACCCCCATCAACGTCTCCGCACTGGCGCGTATTACTGACACTTCCGAAGATATAGTTCGTGATTTGGCAACTGACTTGTGGCCTGGTTTGCGCCTTAAAGGGAACGAAATTACTATTGCCGATGAGGATTTTGAAGCTTTCATCACAGACAAAGGATCTGCTAATCGGGACGCAGTTACTGCCAACATAGCTGCTGATTTCTTCAGAACCCTCCATATCGATCAGTACAGTTCACTTCATGCCGCGGATGCACTTATTGCAGCAGGTCGCGCTCATGATGTCTTGTCCGTTATAGAGTGTGACCCACAAGTGGCGGCGATATCTGATCCTATCGTACGCCGCCAGGTCCAAGTTAGAAGGCTTAAGCTTTCTCTTGCTGCTTGCCGTGAAGCAGGGACCACGACAGATGCCCTCAAGACTGTTTTGATCAGCGCCGAAGCTGAACGTGACGACAGCACACTAAACGAAGTTCTTGAAAATGAGCTAGACCTGTCAGTGGAATTCGCCGGTTCATCGTTGCGGCGAACAATCCTTCTGGATCCTGAACGTATTAAATTACAAGGATCGTTTCTCGCTCAAGATGCGGTCCGGGCTATTCGCTCAGGAGACCGTGCGACAGCCAGAGAGCAACTTCATTTTCACGGAGCGTGGCTAGATCGCCGCCGCACAGTCCAAAAAAACAGGGAAATGAATGACTGGAGGGTTACGGATCATGATATTTCGGCTCGCGTTGAAACCATACTGGAACTTGGTGGACCAAAAGCTGCCCTTCACGAACTGCTTCGATGGACACCGCGTGATGTTGCAATTCGCGTCGCTGTTATTCTAGTGCCTCAACTCATTGCGGCTGGCAAAACCGAACATCTTAGAATGCTTGCAAAGGATTGTCTGCCTCACAGCCCGTGGGACTTACTCTTGTGGGTGCCGCTGGCAATAGCGGGCGAATCAATAGACAGCACAGCAATCGAAAGATCACTAAAACGCCTTCGGAAGCGTTTTATTCCAGATATCAACGCCATAAGTGCTACGCACAGCGACGAAGGCCGGCAACAAACACTGCTCGACACTCTTATTACTGCATGCGAGCTTGGTTACAAGATGGGCTTGGAGGGGCCAATTGTACTCTCAGCTGTAAACCAAGTTTTGTCAGCTCTTGAAGGGGAAAAGAAAAGGCATCTCTATCTTTTTGACGTATGTCGAATCGACGGTCTGTTCCGCTGCTGGCTTCTTAGAGAAGTCCTCTCCGGACGAACTACAAAGGCTGAGGATTTTATTGCTTATACAACTTCTCTCACCCCTGAGCCTGAACCAGTAAAACGACAAAAGGGGAAAAGAGCAAAAAAAAGAGAGGAAAAACAGCATACTGATAACCGGGACATTGAAAAGATTAACAAGAAGCTTAGAGCTCTGCACCCCATCTATTGTGCCCGCCTCAAAATCCTCTCATGCGCAAGAAAAGGCCATCAAATAGAAGAACAACAGCTGGATAAACTCCAAAATGTTGCTGAGCATTCATACGATTTTGATAACGATCACGAAAGTTCAAAACTACGTACTGTTGCCGCACAAAGCGTCATGGGGTTGTTGATAGTTGAAGATATCAAGGCCGCTGAACTTGTGAAAAGAGCGAGCGCGCTGTCCAAAGGCCGTTACGGTGATTCTTTCGCGAGCAGTCGTCTAACACTTTGGTCTCGGATGAGATTGCGGAGTTCTGAAGCAGAAAGCCTGATCAAACTGGTAGCAAACACTGCGGAGGATATCAAAAAACTGAGAGAGGCCTCCTCGTCAAAGGTGGAGGCACTTATTCGTTTCTGCCGGCTTATACTGCCGATCAGCAGGGACGATGCAGCGGTATTCTTTAACGACGCCGTTTTAATCGCAAAAGAGATAGATCGAGAAGCTTTTGATCAGATTGATTTCTTATCTGTTTTGGCTGATCGTGCAAATATATCGGTGCAACGTGCGAAAAGAACCATTGCGAGCGATATATTTACATTTATTTCAGGGGTGGCTGAGCGTCTATCTGGGTACGATCATTTTCCATGGAGATCAGCTGTACATGCCCTTACTTGCGTGGACAACAAAGCAGCTTTGGCCGCCATATGTCGCTGGGCTGATGACGGGACGGTTGCGCTCTATGAAACGTTGGATCATTATCTTCTGACGGCATTAAAACGTGACAACATCAGTCTTGATGTAGCGAGTTCCCTTAGTCTACTAAATGGAGGTTCGGGCGGGAATCTCTGGCACGAACTGGTAAGCCGAGCCATTGCGAAACCTTTGCAGAACAAAGAAGTGATTGAAGAGCTTGCAAAGGAAACCCTTCTGCTTACCGCCCAAGAATCGCGGATTAAATTTGGGCAGGAAATCGTTGATCATCTCTCCAAAGAGAACGTGTCTGCCGGAAAATGGATTAAGCATTTAATGAATGCTATCGAGTTTCTGAAAAATGCAAAAATTGGTGTAACAGATGAGTCTGACTCTCAACCTTTAAGTCCAACTTATTTAGTTGACGAGTATCAACCACCTCCAGAATTCGAGTTTGCCCCACAAGGCGCCGTTTTCAAAACTCCTGAATCCATAGCGGATGTTTTGCAAGCTGCGAAGGCATCTGGCTTGAGACATGATGACAGAGAGCTTCTCCGAAAAATGAGGGCAGCAACCTCAAATCTCCGGGATAGAATTTCTTTTCTGAATGCTCTTGCCAATGTCCCCGAAGAGGCACTTTGGGAACATACCCGCATCGATATGTTACGAGAGACTATTGATGCATGGAAAGGTACTCCCGCCGTTAATCGCTGGTGTAAGGAGACGTTGCCTTCTATTTTGATTGCACATTTTAGTGGTGCCACTCGTTGGCTCAAAGAGGGTGAATCTGCCCTTCATCGGCTGTTGGACCATACCGGATTAGATGCTGAGGACCGTCTCAAAACAATTCTTGCAGGAGTTGCAACAGCCGGTGAGGGGCTGAGCAGCCGTACACTGTTCGCCATAGCCGAAGAAATTGCTCGTGCGCTTGATGAAAACGAAGCTGGCAACCTATTGGTTTGGTACTCCGAGCGGCTGAGGAATCGGCTGCCTGCAGAGGACCACACCATTCTTGTGTCAGATGACCTCCCGAGTGATACGACAGAAGCTATTGCCCGTTTCCTGTTCGCCCTTATGAGCGATATTGATACGCGAGTCCGTTGGAAGGCAGCCCACACCTTACGTCGGCTGGCGAAGCATGGCTGTTTATATATCGTTGAGGCAATTATCGTTCAATCAATCAGAATTATTGACAATTCATTCCGCGACCCTACGGCGCCATTCTATTTCTTGGCTGCCAAGCTTTGGCTGATGATTTCCCTGTATCGTATTAGCGTCGAAACACCAGGATCATTGATTCCACATAAAGATCAGATTTTTAAAATTGCGACTTCATCAGAATTGCCGCATGTCGCGATTCGGGAATACGCGAAGAGAACCTTACTTCAATTGGCAGCATCTGGGGTGATTGTACTGACTGCTTCCGAAAAAGATCAAGTTGACAAGATCAACACTGCTATCAAGGGAAAAACAGAGAGAGGAAAGGATTATAGTCGATCATTTGGCCGTTCACGGGACGGTAAGCGTAGGTTTAGTTTTGACGAAACGGACACTCTTCGCTACTGGTACGAGGATATTCTTAGCATTTTCCCTACAGTATCACAAGATCAGGTCCTTACAATCGGCGAACAATGGATTATCGACAAATGGGGAGCTAACGACGAAGCTAATTACTGGGATAAGGAACCGAGGAAGGCGCGCTACGATCAACGAAAATATGGTTTATGGTCCCATAGCCACCATTCTCGCCCAACAATCGAACGTTACGGAACCCATCTTGAATGGAATGCAATGTATTGTATTGTTGGAGAGTTATTAACCACTCATCCTGTTTCAGATGAAGCAGAAGGCCAATATGGCAGCTTCAGCTATTGGCTGTCCCATGCACTACTGACTGATGCCCCGGCTTGGCTTACTGATCATCGCGGACCCACGCCCCTTGAACTTCGGTTATGGAACGACGATCCAAGAACCGACAAGGGGTGGGTACAAAATATCAACCGCGCTGAGCTACTTTCAGAAATAGGCTTGCTTGCGCCAAACCGTGAGGGATGGGTCGTTATTAGTGGCGACTACACCACACATTACACTAAGCGGGAAATGCATGTTCGGATTAATTCAGCTCTAGTGTCCCCTGAGACGGCACCAGCCCTCGTTCGTGCACTTCAAACTGAAGATGACGTTTGGGGACTCCGATTGCCGTATGAAAACAGTGACTTCAAAATCAATTCGAAACCTTTTTGGCTTCAAGGTTGGCTTTCTTATTTAGATGGTGATCTCCGGTTTGATGATAAAGATCCTTTCAGGTATGAAGTTGGTCAAATGCGGGTTATTCCAGGGCGTAAGCTGACAAGCGCACTTAAGTTGGCGCGAGGAGTCTGTGACCATCAAACCTGGATTTGCAGTGACACCGGTGAAGCTGCTTTTAACTACGAAGCGTGGTGTGACGAGCCCGCCCCTGATGACGACTACTACCCGAGAAGGAATCGTTCAAGCGGTTGGCGGCTTTGGGCAAAGATAGACAAAATACGGGATTTCCTTGCAACTAATCGATCTGATTTAATTTATGAAGTGGAGATTAAGCGCGAACTTCGAAAAGAATATGGGCGAGCACATGAATCAGCTGAGAAAGAAAAAAAGCACAATAAAATCATCCTGCTGCGACCAGATGGCTCCATCTCCGATTCCAAAGGGCATATTGGAAATTGGTAAGGCCTTGATCAAAGAGTTGAATATTGAACCAGGAGATGACACTTTATGTCGTTGGATGGCTCACTACATTGCGGAGTTGATTGCGGACGCAGAAACCTCAACCGCAGAAGACCGCCCGGGAAAATTGACAAAATGTGCCGATGCGGTTCTTGCCATATGGAAGCATCGCCACGAATTACCAAACGGCAAGCGGCCTTTTGAGGAGTTAGAACCAATCATTAGGGCAATGGAGAGCCTCGATCCCACCAACGATACCCCCAGATATTTTCGAACAACAAGAAGAACAATAGACATCTCTAAAGAGAACACTGATGTTAAGGAGTGGCTTGAACTTGCCGACGGTCTGGATTATTCGGCTAAGATACTGATAAGTTACTGTTTGATGCAAGCTTCTCAGGGGGCATTAGATAGTTCAAAAGAATGGGTCAAACTTGCTAAAACTGCAGTAGTAGAAGATGAAATTGAATTCACAGTTGTTCGATTCGTCAGTTCTGAAAACCAACTTTTGAAGGCAGAAGAGGCAGATGAGAGGGAACGAAAACTGCTCGATGATCGTATCAACAGATTAGACGAATTTATTAAAATAGCAGGCGCTCTTTTAGCTGAAATGCGTGAGATAACTATTAGGCCAAAAAATTCGAAGTGATAACCAGAGTGTCAATGGGGGGAGATGTCAATCCATCCAAGGATAGCAACGCTCCAGTCAACCGGGAAAGGTTGTTCCAGGAAGTTTAGACTAAACCTTAAAAACACGCCCCATCAGCGTCAAGGGAAGCAAAATTACCATTTCACGCAAAAAGCTGGATTAATCTCGCTGACCGATTGTCCGTTACAAAATTCCGATCGATATTATCAAAAACTGGCTGCGGAGCCGGACTACCATTGAGTTCATCGGTTTGTGGGAGCAACTGCACAACCCGGATTTTAAAGCGGTCGAATTCGACCGCTTTATGTACGAGGCCGGCAGCAACGCCTTTGTGCATTCCCCCGGCAAATGGATAGAAACAACCAGCGCAATCGGCATCACCACCAAATCCGGCAGATATGGCGGCACCTTTGCCCATCAGGATATCGCCTTTGAATTCGCATTCTGGGTGAGCGCTGAGTTTAAGGGGGGTGAGATTTCTCGCTGCGCTCGAATATGACGAGACACAGTTGTCTCATCGTTGTGTTCCGCCGGCGCAGGATAACCATCTCCCAAAAGCGGCGAATGACCGCGTCATTCTCCGCATTCTTACGGAGAATGTAATTGCTTTGTGCGGTGAATAGTCGCTATATTCTCCGCAAGGAGAGCGGCAAATGAGTCCTTATATTTATCAACTATCGGATTGGCCACACTTTCGGTGGAACGACAAAATCCTGTCCCTACGCCTGGCAGATGTGCGTCATAGACAAGGGCGGCTTTTAGGACGCATGGAAGGGTTGGGATTTTCGCTGCGTTCGGAAGCTTTGTTAAACACCTTGACTTTGGATGTCTTGAAATCCAGCGAGATTGAAGGGGAAATGCTGAATGTGGAGCAGGTCCGGTCGTCCATTGCACGGCGGCTCGGCATGAATAGAAGGGCTGTGGTTGCCTCGGACCGTCACGTTGAAGGCGTGGTTGAAATGATGCTCGACGCCACGCAAAATTTCGACAAACCGCTTACCCAAGAAAGAGTGTTCGGTTGGCATGCTGCGCTTTTTCCCACGGGGTACAGCGGCCTGAGCCGCATCACTGTAGGAAGCTGGCGCAACGATGCCGGCGGGCCAATGCAAGTCGTCTCGGGCCCTCTTGGACATGAACGTGTGCATTACCAAGCCCCTGCCGCCACAAGGCTTGCAACGGAAATGTCGGCGTTTCTGGACTGGTTCAATAACGACGCGGGGATCGATCCTGTCGTGAAAGCTGCCCTCGCGCACCTCTGGTTCGTGACGCTGCATCCTTTTGAGGACGGCAATGGGCGTATCGCCCGCGCGCTGGCCGATATGACGCTATCGCGATCAGATGGAACGGAGCAACGTTTTTACAGCATGTCGGCGCAAATCAGGCAGGAACGCAAAGCCTACTATGACGTTCTCGAACAAACACAGAAGGGCGATCTGGACGTCACCGCGTGGATTGCGTGGTTCCTTGATTGTCTTGGCCGCGCCTTGGACGAAACAGAAGCACAACTGGAAACGGTTTTCAGAAAAGCACGGTTTTGGGAAAGTTCAATCACAGCGAGCCTGAATGAGCGTCAACGCTTGGTCCTTAATAAATTAATAGACGGCTTTGAGGGCAAGCTGACAACGTCAAAATGGGCCAAGATCGGCACATGCTCCCAGGACACGGCCTTGCGCGACATTCAAGACCTCATTGGTCGCGGTCTTCTGGCCAAAGACGCCTCCGGCGGCCGCAGCACCAGTTACCTGCTGGCGCAGCGTTAAGGCGCACGTCGAGGACTCGCCGAAGAATTCAGGTTGTCATATCGAAGTGATAGCGAGAAATCTCGGCCTCCCAATCGACGATATTTCTCCCTTGGTCGAAATTGACGCCCCTGCAACCGCACCTCATGCCGCACCCAGCTACCGGCTCATCTCTCTGGACAAACGAGGCTGGGGCCGAGCGGCAATGAAGCATGGACAAATCGCGCCAACTGAAGTATATACCGCGCAGAATCACTGAACATGGGTCGGTTTCCGGCCCATTTTTTTTTGCAGACCCGGCAGCTTCAGGGTCCACAGATTGGCAACCGACGGAATCAGAAAACGTGAGCAGTCAACACCTCAAAGAAATACAGAAGCGCCGCACCTTCGGCATTATCAGCCATCCCGACGCCGGCAAGACCACCCTCACCGAAAAGCTGCTGCTGTTCGGCGGCGCCATCCAGATGGCGGGGGCGGTCAAATCGCGCAAAACCGCAGTCCACGCCACCAGCGACTGGATGGCGATTGAAAAGGAGCGCGGCATCTCGGTGACCACCTCGGTGATGAAATTCAATTACCGCGACTACGAGATCAACCTGCTCGACACCCCCGGCCATCAGGACTTCTCCGAAGACACCTACCGGGTGCTGACCGCCGTGGACTCGGCCCTGATGGTGATCGACAGCGCCAAGGGCGTCGAAACTCAGACCACCAAGCTGATGGAGGTCTGCCGGATGCGCAACACCCCGATCATCACCTTCATCAATAAGCTCGACCGCGAGGGCATGGAGCCGTTGGACCTCCTGGCCGACATCGAGGAAAAGCTGCAGATCGAATGCGTGCCGCTCAGCTGGCCGATCGGCATGGGCAAGGGGTTCAAGGGCGTCTACGACCTGCACCGCAAGCAGATCACCCTGTTCACCCCCAGCCAGGACACCCGGCCCGAGGACTGCGTCGTGGTCAACGACCTGAACGATCCCCAGCTGGACAGCCTGGTGGGCAAATACGCCGCCGACAAGCTGCGCGAGGACATCGAACTGCTGCAGGGCGCGGCCAATCCCTTTGACCATGAACAGTATCTCAAGGCTGGCCAGACCCCGGTCTTTTTCGGCAGTGCGATCAACAACTTCGGGGTGCGCGAGATGCTCGACGCCTTTGTCGAACTCTCGCCCGCTCCAGGCCCGCGCGCCGCCGTCACCCGCATGGTGCATCCCGAAGAAGAGGCCTTCAGCGGCTTCACCTTCAAGATCCAGGCGAACATGGACCCGGCCCACCGCGACCGGATCGCCTTTTTCCGCATCTGTTCCGGCAAGTTCACCCGGGGGATGAAGGTCATGCACCACCGCCTCGGCAAGGAGGTGAACCTGAGCAACGCCACGGTGTTCATGGCCCAGGAGCGCTCCCACGTCGACGAGGCCTATCCCGGCGACATCATCGGCATCCACAACCACGGCACAATCAAGATCGGCGACACCTTCAGCGACAAGGAAGAGCTCAAGTTCACCGGCATCCCCAACTTCGCCCCCGAGCATTTCCGGCGGGTGGTGCTGCGCAACCCGCTGAAGATGAAGCAGTTGCAAAAGGGGCTGCTGCAAATGGCCGAGGAGGGCGCAGTGCAGGTGTTCCGGCCGATTGTCGGCAACGACTACATCCTGGGCGCGGTGGGCGTGCTCCAGTTCGAGGTGACCATGACCCGGCTCAAGGACGAGTACGGGGTCGACGCCACCTACGAGCCGCTGAGCTACACCCTGGCCCGCTGGGTGACCTGCGACAACAAGCAGCAGATGCGCGATTTTGAAAAGAAAGCCCAGTTCAACCTGGCCCTGGACGCCGAAGGGCATCTCTCCTACCTGGCCGAGGGCAGTTGGCGTTTGGCGCACACCCAGGAACTCTTTCCCGAGGTGGTGTTCCACAAGACGCGGGAATCGGTGTGAACTGCGATTTATAACAATGCGTTCCACCGCAACGAGCGCCATGCCGGAACCCATTGCACAGCGCATCGCGCTGCGAGCCGCCGCCCAGGAAGACATGCCGTTTCTGCTGGCCCTGTGGCAAGAGGCCATGAGCGAACATTTCGCCGCTGCAGGCGTTCCCCAGGCAGAAGAAAATTCCATGGCCCGCCTGCTCATGCGATTTGAGTGCGCAACAATCGTCTCCTGTGAAGGCAGAGACATTGGCCTGCTCAAAGTGACCCGCGACAACGGCGACTGGCAATTGCTGCAAATTCTGCTCAGCCCTGATGTGCAAAAAAGGGGCGTGGGCGCCGGCCTCATCCGCGCCGTGATCGCCGAGGCCCGATCCTGCGGGGCCTCACTGCGGCTCAGCGTGTTGAAGCAAAACCCGGCCAAGGCGCTGTATCATCGTCTCGGCTTCCAGGTCGTTGACGAAGAACCCTATGCCTTTACCCTCCGCCTTGCGGATTAACCGCAAGGTCAACCATTGTTTCCGCCGCGTGCCCGCACCTCTTTCGACAATGCGCCTCCCTTTGCCTGCCGGTTGCCTGCAATGGCCTGCCCGGCCTGAGCCGCGATGCTCCTGATCTACCCCCCCGTGGCCAAGGCGGGCGAACCGCCTGCGGGCGTCGCCTACCTTGCCGGCAGCCTGGGCCGCCACGGCGTTGCCTGCACCCTCCTGGACGCCAACCTGGAGGGTTTGCTGTTTCTGCGCAAGCAGGCCCGCGATCCGCACGACACCTGGTCGAGCCGGGCCCTGCGCCATGGCGAAGCCAACCTCGCCGGTCTGCGCAGGCCTGATCTGTACCGCAACGTCGACCGGTATCAACGGGCGGTGCGCGACCTCAATCGGGTGGTGGAACTGGCCGTCCGCCCTCGGCCCGAGCTTGCGGTCAGCCTGGTTAACTACCAGGACAACAGCGCCAACCCGCTGGACAGCCGCGATCTGCTCCGGTCGGCGGAAGACCATCGCGACAATCTCTTTTTCCCCTATTTCCGCGAACGGCTGCCCGCCTTGCTGGAAGCGAACAACCCTCATTCCATCGGCGTCTCGCTTTCCTTCCTCAGCCAGGCGCTGTGCGCCTTTGCGCTGCTCGGCTTCCTCAAACACCATTTCCCGCACCTGCAGCTGATCCTGGGCGGCGGCCTGATCACCTCATGGATGAGCAGTCCGCAGTGGAACGATCCCTTTGCCGGTCTGGTGGACCATTGCATTGCCGGACCGGGCGAAGGTCCGTTGCTGAGACTCATGGGGGTTGACCAACCGCTTGAAGATCTGCCGCCGGATTATTCGGGCCTGCCGATGGCCGACTACCTGTCGCCCGGCCCGATCCTGCCCTACTCGGCCTCGCGCGGCTGCTACTGGAACCGGTGCAATTTCTGCCCGGAGACGGCGGAACAGAGCCGCTACCACCCGGTTGCGCCGGCCACGGTCGTGGCTCATCTGCAGGGATTGACCGCCCAGGTCCGGCCAGCCTTGATCCATCTGCTCGACAACGCCGTCAGCCCGGCGCTGATGCAAACCTTCTGCGACCAGCCGCCCGGCGCGCCCTGGTACGGCTTTGTCCGGTTCCACGAACAACTGGCGGACCCGGATTTCTGCGGGCAATTGCGCGCGTCTGGCTGCGTGCTGCTCAAACTCGGCCTGGAATCGGGCAGCCAGGCCGTGCTCGACGCGATGTGCAAGGGCGTCCGCCTAGAGTTGATCGAGCGGGTGCTGGCCGCCCTGCAGCAGGCCGGCATCGCCACCTATGTCTACCTGTTGTTCGGCACGCCCACCGAATCGCTGGTTGAAGCCCGCATGACCCTCGCTTTCACCCTCCGCCATCACCAGGCCATCACCTTTCTCAATCTGGCGGTTTTCAACATGCCGCGCGCCAGCTTCGACGCCGGCCAATTGCCGGGGGCCGAATTCTCCGAGGGCGACCTGTCGCTCTACCGCGATTTTGTTCATCCGCGCGGGTGGGACCGCAAAGCGATCCGCACCTTTCTTGACCGCGAATTCAAGCGCCACCCCACCATTGGCGCCATTATTCGCCGCGATCCGCCCCTGTTCACCTCCAACCACGCAGCGTTTTTCAGCGAAGCCTTTCCCTGGCCGGATGCGCCTGGCAAACCAAAACAAGGGTGTAAACCCCACTTTGGGGCGGAAAAAAATCGTTTTTAATGCTAAACTGGAATAATTTCCTGAATAAGAAAAAAACTATCCTCAACATTTTATCCTCACCATATCATGCCTAACTTTCCACTAAAATTACCCGATCCTGAAAGGGTTCTAACTTGCATAGACAACTGGCGAAAACTCGATTTGAAACACCTATCGGATAATGCCATCGATGGAGAATTGACATCTTTCCTTGAATCACTCGGAAGCCAATTAACAGTTGCCACACCACAATTTGTCATAATTGGTGGCCCCTGGAGAATTCGAAGGTTTGATTATTTAATAAAGAACCAATCTGAATGCTGGGAGCCACCAAGAATTAATGCAAAAATGTGCAGGTGCAACGCCGAAAATGATCCAGTGCTATATATTTCCCCAAAAATCACCACACCTTTTGAAGAATTATCCATTATTCCAAATACTCAATTTTATATAATAAAATACAAAACATCAAAGCCATTACATTTATTCGACATAAACTTCTCCAAAGAAATTCCACTCAACAAATACGGCAATCCTATATTTGACCCAAACAGCATTATTTCATATCAAATTATAAGGGAATTTATCCGCTGTGAATTTTTAAAACCTGTAGGAAAGGGGACAGAATACCTTCATAGGATATCAGGATCCATGTGTCGAGTATGGTTTAACAGTGACGATATTGATGGATGGCAATACCCTTCTGTTCATTCACCAAACGAATTAAATTTTGCCATCAAGCCATCATCTGCTCATGAGAAACTAAAAATTGAATATATCCATATTGCAAGATTAGCCAACAAAGAACAACACCACATCGACAGCATAGACGATGAATTTGAAAAAAAAATAATCGATTCAAAAACTATCGTACTTGAATCTAACTTCAAAGGAGACATTAACTCAGGTGAAATCACCTGGAGACCTTCAAATGAAGTTTTATGTGGGTTTAATTAATAAAATATTTTCCCATATCAAAATCTACCACTAATTAGTCGAAATTAAAGGACACACATATACATGGCTTCTCTCGTCACCCAGCTCCACCGTCAGCTCAAACCCGACTTTGCCTACTGTTTCAACATCGAATCCAGCCGGCCGCTGGAAGCGCAGGAGATGGAACGCTTGCGCCTGATTCTGGCCGACGGTTTTCTGCTCGACACGGTCACCTTTGAGCCGACGCTTGTCGGCCAGCGGGTGGTCGAGGTCGGGCCCCGGCTCAACTTCGCCACCGCCTGGTCGTCCAACATGGTGTCGATCTGCCGGGCCGTGGGCCTGGATTGCGTCAGCCGGGTGGAGCGCTCCCGCCGCTACCTGGTTCCCGAGGATCAGGACATGGACGCCTTTGTCGCCAACAAACACGACCGGATGACCGAATGCGTCTATGCCGCGCCGCTGACCACCTTTGAAACCGGCATTGTCCCCGAGCCGGTCTACGAGGTCGATCTGATCGGCAAGGGCCCGGACGGCCTGCTCGACATCCCCGGCATCTCCATGGACCAGTGGGACCGGGAGCTGTATCACCGCTATTTCGTCGAGCGCTGCCATCGCAACCCGACCATTGTCGAGATCATGGACCTCAATAACGCCAACTCCGAGCATTCGCGCCACGGCTTTTTCCGCGGCAAGCAGGTGATCGACGGCCAGGAATGCGACAAAACCCTGTTTCAAGTGGTCACCGATACGCTGAAAGCCCATCCCAAGGGCAGCAAAGTGGCCTTCAAGGACAACTCCAGCGTCATTGAGGGCCATACCCTCACCACGCTGCTGCCCGAGCAGCCCGGCGCTCCGTCGGCCCTGCGCGAAACCACGGTCTGCTACCATCCGCTGCTCACCGCCGAGACCCACAACTTCCCCACCGGCGTTGCCCCCTTTCCCGGCGCTGAAACCGGCACCGGCGGCCGCATCCGCGACGTCCAGGGCACCGGCCGGGGCGGCTTTGTCATGGCCGGCACCGCCGGCTACTGCGTGGCCAACCTCCATATCCCGGACTACCCGCAGGATTGGGAAAACAGCTACGCCTGCCCGGACAGCCTGGCGCCGGCCCTGGAAATCGAGATCGAGGCCAGTAACGGCGCCTCGGACTACGGCAACAAATTCGGCGAACCGCTGATCCAGGGCTTTACTCGCTCCTTTGACCTGCGGCTGGAAAACGGCGAGCGCTGGGGCTTTCTTAAACCGATCATGTTCACCGGCGGCATCGGCCAGATCGACGACCGCCACACCGACAAGAAAGACGCCCTCAAGGGGATGATCATTGTCCAGGTCGGCGGCCCGGCCTACCGGGTCGGCTTTGGCGGCGGCGCGGCCTCGTCGATGATGCAGGGCGAAAACGAGGCCAAGCTCGACTTCAACGCGGTCCAGCGCGGCGACGCCGAAATGGAGCAGAAGATGAACCGGGTGATCCGGGCCTGCAACGAGATGGGCGATCTGAGCCTGATCGACGTTATCCACGATCAGGGTGCCGGCGGCCCGGCCAACGTGCTCAAGGAGCTGGTCGAACATGCGGGCGGACGGGTCGAGATCCGCAACATCCGGGTCGGCGATCCGACCATGTCGGTGCTGGAAATCTACGTGGCCGAATACCAGGAGCGGGTCGGCCTGCTGATTAGCCCGGAGAACATCGCCCGTTTCCAGGCGATCTGCGAGCGGGAAAAGGTGGCCTGCGAGGTGCTGGGCGAGGTCACCGGCGACCTGCGCTTCGTTGTCCAGGACAAAAAGGACAACTCCACCCCGGTCAACCTCGAGATACCTGAGCTACTTGGCAATATTCCGCAGAAAACCTTTGTCGACAGCCGCACGGTCCCGGCCCTGTCCGCCTTTGTCCCGCCGGCGGGCCTCGGGGTGCGCGACGCCCTGGAACGGGTGCTGCGGCTGGTGTCGGTCGGCTCCAAACGCTTCCTCACCAACAAGGTCGACCGGGCGGTCACCGGCCTGATCGCCCAGCAGCAGTGCTGCGGCCCGCTGCAGCTGACCGTGGCCGACGTGGCGGTGGTGGCGCAGAGTCATTTCGGCTTGACTGGCATTGCCTCGGCCATTGGCGAGCAGCCGATCAAGATGCTGGTGGACCCCGCAGCCGGGGCGCGGATGGCGGTGGGCGAATGTCTGACCAACCTAGTCTGGGCCAAGATCGACGACCTGGAACAGGTCAAATGTTCGGCCAACTGGATGTGGGCCCCGAAACTGGCGGGCGAAGGCGCGGCCCTGCGCGATGCGGCCGAGGCCATGGCGACGGCGATGATTGCGGTGGGCATGGCGGTGGACGGCGGCAAGGACAGCCTGTCCATGGCCGCCAAGGTGGAGGACGAGGTGGTGAAATCGCCCCGCCAGCTGGTGATCTCGGCCTATGCGGCCATGTCCGACATCCGCAAGAAAGTCACCCCGGACATTAAAGAGCCCGGTTCGGTGCTGCTGTTGGTTGATCTGGCGGCGGGCAAGAACCGTTTGGGCGGCAGCGCCCTGGCTCAGACCCTGGGCCAGATTGGTTCGGAGGTTCCGGACATGGAAGATCCGGCCCTGGTCAAACAGGCCTTCCTCGCTGTCCAGGAGTTGATCGATCAGGGCCTGATCCTGGCCGGACACGACCGCAGCGACGGCGGCCTGATCACCACTGTGCTGGAGATGGCCTTTAGCGGCAACTGCGGCCTCAATCTGGCCCTGAACGGATCAGCCACTGTGCTGGAAACACTCTTTTCCGAGGAATTGGGTCTGGTGGTCGAATGCCAATGGAGCCATCTGGCCGAGGTGAAAAAACGTTTCGAGCAAGCTGGAACGCCCTGTGCGGTGCTCGGCTCAAGCACGGTGAAAAAGGCCGTCACCATCCAGTACAACGGCGAATTGGCGATGGACGATTCCATGGTCCTGCTGCGCCAGTGGTGGGAGGAAACCAGTTATCAACTGGAACGATTGCAGGTCAACCCCGAATGCGCCGACGCCGAGAAGTTCAACACCATGGACCGCAAAGGCCCGGAATACCGCCTCAGCTTCAAGCCTGCGGTCACGGAGCCTGCTGTCCTGCAGCAAACCAACAAACCCAAAGTGGCCATCCTCCGCGACGAGGGTTCCAACTCGGATCGAGAGATGAGTTCCGCCTTTTACAGCGCCGGTTTCGAGCCCTGGGACGTGACCATGACCGACCTGCTCAGCGGCCGGATTGACCTGTCCGGTTTCCGGGGGCTGGCGGCGGTGGGTGGATTCTCCTATGCCGACGTGCCGGAGAGCGCCAAGGGCTGGGCCGCCACCATCCGCTTCAACGAGCGGCTTCAGGCTCAGTTCCAGGATTTTTACAACCGGCCGGACACCTTCACCCTGGGCGTCTGCAACGGCTGCCAGTTGTTTGGCCTGCTCGGCTGGGCGCCTTGGCACGGCATTGAGGCGGAACGTCAGCCGCGTTTCATTCACAACCTCAGCGGCCGCTTCGAGTCCCGCTGGTCCACGGTCAAGATTCTGCCGAGCAAAGCGATCATGCTCCAGGGCATGGAGGATCTGGTGTTCGGCATCCACGTCGATCACGGCGAAGGCTTCCTCCATTTTCCCGACGAGGCCATCCGCGAGCGGGTCTGGGCCGAGCAGATGGCGACCGTGGTCTATGTCGACGACGAGGGCCAGCCCACCGAGGCCTATCCCTTCAACCCCAACGGCTCGCCCGGCGGACTGACCGGCCTCTGCTCGCCCGACGGCCGCCATTTGGCGATGATGCCCCATCCGGAGCGGACCTTCCTCACCTGGCAGGCCCACTGGCTGCCTGAGGAGATGAAGCACCTGCCGGTCAGCCCCTGGCTCAAGATGTTCCAGAACGCTTACGCCTGGTGCATGAAGTAACGCCGTTGCTCATTTAAATCAAACGAGGTCTGCTGCACACGGCACCATCTCGTCGAGGAGCGTGTGTCATATCAACCCGTAGCCTGGATGAAGTGCAACGGAATCCGGGAACAGATCACATCAAACCCCGGATTCCGCAAGCTGCATCCAGGCTACGGTCCGCCGGAAAGCTCTCGTTCTCTGCTATCCAAGCGCCGCATGGGAACGTTTCGTGGGGCCAGCCAAAACGCTGCGTCATTTTGACCAAGGGAGAAATTTCGGCCATTTGCGAGATTTCTCCTCGCTGTCCTCGTCGAAATGGCCAACAAACACGCTCCACTTTTGAGAAGGACAATGCCTGCAGGCACAGTCGCAAATATATTGAAGCAAGCGGGGTTAAAAGCATGAAATATCCTGTCGCCATACATAAAGGCCCGGACTCTTGTTTTGGTATTTCGGTTCCCGATCTTCCCGGCTGTTTCTCCGCCGGTGAAACTGTCGAGGAAGCGCTGAATAATGCTCAAGAGGCTATTGCTGATCATCTGGAAATCCTGGCCGAAGACGGCGCCGTTGCTCCAGCGCCGTCGGGCGTTGATGCGCATTACGCCAATCCTGCCTATGCGGGGGCGACCTGGGCGTATATAGACGTTGACGTTGCCGCTTTTCTTGGAGGCACGGAAAAGGCGACCGTCACCCTCCCTAAACTGCTGAGCAAAAAGATAGACGCAGCCGTGGCGGCTGGCGGAGCCAAAAGCCGGTCTGCTTTTCTCGCAGACTCGGCCATAAAGGCCCTTGGCCGTTAGGAGACCAGGGGAACGCCGCTCGCCCTGCCTCCGGAACATCAACGCATCTGGCCTGAACAATGCCTGAACATCGGAAAACAACTATGTCCCCAGCACATCCAACAACAGCCCCCTCAGCCTTCTTTCTCCACGGCCTTGAATCCTCCAGCCGGGGGACCAAGGGGCAGTGGTTCAACCAGCACTTCCCTGCGGTGCGGATGCAGGATTACCACGGCGACCTGGAGCAGCGGCTGGCCCAGCTGGAGGCGCAGGTTGCCGGAATCGACCACCTCATCCTGGCGGGGTCGAGCTTTGGCGGGCTGATGGCCGCCTGTTTCGCCGTCCGCCATCCCGAGCGGATCCATCGTTTGATTCTGCTGGCCCCGGCGCTCAACTTCACCGATTACCGGCCGCCGGCCGCGCCCATTGCTGCGCCCGCGCTGCTGGTCATGGGCAGGCAGGACACGGTCTGCCCGCCCGACCTGGTGCTGCCCCAGGCCCAGGCCACCTTCAGCAACCTGACGGTGCAAATCGAGGACGACGACCACATGCTCCATCGCGCCTTCCCCGCCCTCGACTGGCCCGCTCTGCTTACCTGAGCGGTTGCAGCGGCTGGGGTTCCGGCTCCGCGTCGGGCTGCTCGCCCCGTTGCCGCGCCAGCAACTGGCTGGCTTCCACCAGCCGATACAACTCGGCCCGGTAGCCCTCGGCGTCAGTCCCACGGCCAGCTCGCGCCATTTCCAGACATTGCTCCCAGGTGAAACTCCCCAGATGCTCCGAATGGGTGAGCAGCATGCCGTAGCCGGCCACAGCGGCGGCAAAGCGGAAATCGGTCGTGGTTTGTCCGTCGGCAACCGCACGCACCGGCAAGCTGATCTGGCGAGAGCTGTTCTCGCCCAGGGGCTTGTAGCGCAGCTTGACGGTCATGAGCTCCGCCGAACCCTTGGCCGGCGCGGCTTGCGGAGCCTGATATTTGAGCGGGTCCAACTGGGGAATCGAGGCGTGTCCGGCTGGGATCAGCTCGTAGAGAGCGGTCACCCGATGGCCAACGCCGATCTCGCCGGCGTCCTTAGAATCGTCACGGAAATCCTCGTCGGCCAGGGCACGGTTCTCATAGCCGATCAAGCGGTAGGCCCCGACCCGCGCTGGGTTGAACTCCACCTGGATCTTGACGTCGCCCGCCAGCGCAAAAAGGGTGCCGCTCAGCTCCTTGACCATCACCTTTTTGGCTTCGAGCAGGGAATCAATGTAGGCGTAGTTGCCGTTGCCCTTGTCGGCGAGAATTTCCATGGTATCATCGTGGTAATTGCCCATGCCAAGTCCCAGCACGGTCAGGTAGACTCCGCCCTTGCGCTCCTCTTCGATCAGCCGGGTGAGTTCGTCGCGGCTGGTGACGCCGACGTTAAAGTCGCCGTCTGAGGCGAGGATGACCCGATTGTTGCCGCCGGCCTTGAAGCTCTGCCGAGCCAGTTGATAGGCGGTGCGGATGCCGCCGGAGGCGTGGGTGGAACCGCCGGCCTGCAGTCGATCGATGGCGGCGAGGATTTCCTGTTGACGATTGCCGGCGGTGGGCGGCAGGACCACGCTGTCGCCGCCGGCGTAGACCACCATGGCCACCCGGTCGCGCCCGCCCAACTGCCGAACCAGCAACGGCAAGGCCTGTTTCAGCAGCGGCAGCTTGTTGGCGTCCTGCATCGAGCCGGAGACATCGACCAGAAAGACCAGGTTGGAGGGCGGCAGTTTCTCCTTGTCCAGATCGCGGGCCTTGAGGCCGATGCGTGCCAGCTGGTAGCCCTGGTGAAAGGGGCTGGGGCCGATCTCGGCGCTGAGGCTGATGGGATCCGCGCCCTTGGGCGCCGGGTAGTCGTAGGTGAAATAGTTGATCATCTCCTCGATGCGCACCGCACCCACCGGCGGCAGGTTGCCGCCGTTCACAAAACGGCGCACGTTGGCGTAGCTGGCGGTGTCGACGTCGATGCTAAAGGTCGACAGGGGATCGCGGCCGGCGTTGACGAACCCGTTTTCCCGACTGGCGTTGTAGGATTCGCGGTTCCAGGCCGCCGGCGGCGCGCTGGCCGGCATGGCCTCGTAGACCACGCTTGGGGCAAGAACGCCGGCGGGCTTCATCCGCGCCGCTCCGGCAAGCGATTCGGCAGGCGGCGGCGGTTCGGGCGCTCTTTCCCGCGCCTTGTCCACGGCTTGACCGGCCTGATCAACCACAACCGCGTGGTTGGTGGTTTGTTCCGCGACTAGGGCCGCGTCGGCGCGGCTTTCCTTTTTTTCCGCCTCGGGGGTCGAGGACGAGCAGCCGGCCAGGATCGACAGAAAAAGCAGGACAAGCAGAACGATGGATTTCATAAAGGTGCTCCTTAGGTGCGAAGGTTGCGGGGACGCCGCCGTTCCGGAAGCGGATGTTGGCCCCTGTTGTCTCTTTGGACGGCGCCTGGGGCGGAATGTGTCGCTCACTCATTAAAAAAATGTACAAGCGCCGACAAATCAATGCAAGCTGTTGCCCCATGACCTCGACAAATCCCTGGCAGAAACAGGCCCTTACCCACTGGAACATGATCAACCGCATGGCGGGCCGCCGCTTTCAGCAGACGGAGCTGGCCGAAGAGGCGGCGCTGTTTGTCATGGAGGGGTTGGCCCGGGACGACTGGCGACGGCTGCAGGCCTTCACCGGCCAGTCGAGCCTTGCCGCCTACATTGGCGCCCTGACCTTGCGTTTGCTGGAGGATTTTGCCCGGGTCCGCTTTGGTCGGGTCAAGGCCCCGCTGTGGATTCGTCGCCTTGGCGGCATCTGGATGCGGCTGTTTCGCCTGCTCTGCCTGGAGCGTTTTACCCCGGACGAGGCCGTGGCGATCATCACCGTTCAACAGTCCGGCAACGCCGCCACCACCGAAGAGGCCGCCTATCGCATCCTCGGCGAGATCCCCGCCTGCGGCGAACAGCGGGCCGCGCGGAGCGAATTTTGCGAGGAAACAACGCCCTCCTCGCCCGAGGACGACGAGGGTTCGGCGCAGGAACGCCAGTTGGAAGCGACCGAACGGAGGCAGATGTTCGCGGTCCTGGGGCGGATCATCTTTGCCGACGCCAACCGGGAGGTTGATCCGGGCCTGTTCGAGCGGATTGCGGAACTGGACATCGTTTTGGAGCCGCGCGAACGGCTGCTGCTGCAGTTGTGTTATCGGGACGGGGTGGCGGTGGCCGAGGCGGGCCGGATGCTCGGCCTCAACCGGCATCAGGTCCATGGCCGTTTGCGGCGGCTGCTGGAGCGGTTGCGTCAGGATCTGGCCCAGGCCGGTCTGGAAGAGGAATTGCGGTTGCTGTTATGATCGCGCAACGACACAAACGCCGGCGGAGACCGTCTGCAAGGCAAAGGGGGAACGTCTGCGGCGGAAATCTGTCCGGTTTTGCGGGTTCCGCCCCACACGATGCGCTGCGGCAACCAAGGAGGGGTGATGATCGATAAAAGCAAGATGGAACAGCAGCGGGAGGCGGACCGACGACTGGCCCTGCTGGCCCTGGTCAGCGAGCAGCCGGAACCCTGCGGCGCCTGTCTGGAGCCGGAAGAGCTGTCGGCGTTGATCGAGGGTCGGCTTACCCCGGAGCAGATCGAACCCTGCCTGACCCATCTTGCCGGCTGCGAGCGCTGCTACGCCCTCTGGCTGAGACTGGATCGGGAATGGCGCGGCCAGACCGGCCGGAGCAACCGCAACACCCTGCGTCGCCTGATCAGCCGACCGCGCGTCCTGGCCGCCGCCGGATCGCTCCTGGCGGCTGCGGCGAGCATTGCCGTTTTCCTCAACATCACGGTCGATCACGGCGCCCTGCCCCGCTTGCCGGAAAAAGCGGTCCAGGAACAGGCACTGAGTATGCCGGCGCTAAAAACGGCGGACCAAGTCGCCCCCGAACAGGCCCCAGCCCCGCCAGCGGCGAGCAGCCTTCAATCGGCAGACGAGCAGCCAGGGAATCTGGCGATCAACCAGGCGGATAAACTGGCCGACAGGGAAACCGTTGCGCCCAGGGTTGACGACGCCAAACACAGATCCCGCAATACCGCTTCCCAACCCCTGGACCAAACTCTGGATGCGGCTGCGTCGGCGCAGCGCAAAGCAACGGCGCCAGCCATAACAGCCCAGGGCGAGAAAAAGGCTGAACAATCGCCGGCGATCGCCGACCAGCAGGCCGTCCAAAGCGAGGAAACAGCCGCACCCCCCGTCGGCACCGCCGTGCCGTCATCGCCCCAGCAACCCGCCCTGCGGGCCGCAGCAGCCCCGCCCGCAGCAGAAAAAGCCGAAGCAGCTCCGCTCACCTATGCCACCTGGCAAACCGCCCTGCGCCAAGGCTGTCAGGGCCAACCCGGCCCCCAATTTTTTGAGACGATCAGAAATGAAGGGACGCAACTGCTTCGACAATCCGCCACCTTGCCCAAGCAGGAGCGGCGGCGGATTGAGCGCGTCCTCGCCCTGATCGGCGGGAGCCAAACCCCAGCTCAACAATGCCGAGCCATGCTCGACACCCTGGGCCCGGAAGCGCCCAATCCCCGGCCCTAGTGGGCTTCCCGCTCAGATCGGCGGGGCGATGGTCACCACAATGCGCATGTCGGTGGTCGCCTTGACCCCGTGCGGTTCGCGGATGTCGGAAATCAGCATGTCGCCGGTCTTGGCGGCCATGGTTGCGTCGTTATCAGCCAGGAACTCGCCCTCGCCTTCGATCACCAGAATGGATAGTTGACCGTCCAGGTCGTGGCTGTGGATCGGAAACAGGGCCCCGGCCTTGAGGTTGAAGTTGAGGATCTTGAAATGTTCGGAATCGTGCAACACGATGGCCTTCATGCCCAGGGGGTTAAACTCCCGCGTTCCAGCCAGTTCGATTTTCTTCATGCCAAGCCTCCGCTCTGTTGTTTTTCTCTGTTCCTCGCTCTTTTTTTCTTGAGTAATGCCTTTATTGGGTGAATGCAACCCCGGCAGGCCTGCTCATTTTCCCGATCAACCTGATCCTTGCGCATCCCGCTCTCCCACCCGGCCTTTATTGGTCCGATTCCACCCCGGCGGCCTTTCTAATTTTGCCGATCAAAACCCCCAGTTCAATCGGCTGGGGGATATAGTCAAAGGCCCCCCGCTCAATGCCCTGCATCCCGGCAATGGCCATGCCTTTGCCGATCAGCAACAGCACTTCAATGGCCGGATTAAAGGCCTTGATCATGCTCAACAGCTCCAACCCGCCGCTGTCTTTGTCCTGCAACCCAAGCACCACCACCTTGGGGTCGAAATCGGCCAGGGCGTCCAGCGCCTCTTCCTTGCCGTGGGCCGCACTGGCGGCAAACCCCCAAGAATGGAGTCGTTCCGTTAGGATCGAGGCGAACTCAGGTTCCCGGTCGATGATCAGCACCTTGATGGGTTGCGGCATGGGTTAGTGAGGTGCGCTTGCTCGCACGATTGGCAAAGGTTCAGGTTCTCGTTGCTGGAACGATGTGGCGGACACGGTCGGTGACAAAAAAATACGCTTACTCCATTTCCATTTCAAAAGTGAAGCACGCCGCTTTGTCAATTTCGACGAGCACGGCAAGGATAAATCTCGTTATGGCGCGAGATTTCTCACTTTGTTCGAAATGACAACTCCAAGAAGGTCTTTAAAAAACAATCTTTCTTGTCCACTGGTCAAGGTCCCCATTCTGTCATCTCGACCGTAAGGGAGAGATCTCGCCTTTATATGACAGACCTTCGTCGGCAATGTTTTGCGCTCTGCATCATGCTGCGCTTGATGTAGAAATGGAATTACTCCCCCTGCTTTGCCGAGGCCAGAATCGCGCCGGGCCGGAGTTCGCCGGCGCAGACCTTGTCCATGGCCTCGGCGTGGGCGCCGATCACCCCGTCGATTACGGTGATTTTCTTCCAGGTGAAAAACTTGTGAAAGCTGTCTTCAATGCCGCCGCACACCACGCACTGCACGCCTTCCTTGACGATCAGGTCGCTCAATTCCTCGGCACTCCGGTGCGGCAGGATGATCGTTCTCGGCTCTGCGGTCAGCCGCCGGCCGTCATGCTCGGCAATGATGACCTCGGTGGCCTGATCGAATCGGGGGGCAATGCTGTTGTCCTGCACGGTGAGCAAAATCTTCATGCGGCTTCCTTGGTGTTGCTGAGCTCTGGCGCGTTCACCAGTCCATGGGTTTTGAGTTTGCGCCACAGGGTGGTGCGGCCCCAGCCAAGGATCTCCGCCGCTTTGGTGCGGTTGCCTCGGGTCTGGGTCAGGGTTTCGATGATCAGATCCTTCTCGATGGCCAGCCAGTCCTTGCCGCTGGCCGGCGACTGCATGGTCCGGGCTTCCGGCTCAAGCGCGGCCGGGGCCGGCGGGGCAACCGGGCTGAGTCGGGAAAACAGATACTTGGGCAGATGCTCAACCTCGATCCGGCGGCTCTGGCAGATGTTGACGCAGTATTCGACGATGTTGCGCAACTCGCGGATGTTGCCGGGAAAGGCGTAGTCCATCAACAGCGCCAGGGATTCGTCGCTGAAGGTCTTGGCGCTGTTGCCGGTGCGCTCGGCAAACAGGCGCAGGAAATGGTTGAGCAGGAACCGGGTGTCGGTCTCGCGTTCGCGCAGCGGCGGCAGGTGGAGGTGGAGAACGTTGAGCCGGTAGTAGAGGTCCTCGCGGAACTCGCCGGCCGCGACCCGCTGTTTGAGCGGCCGATGGGTGGCGGCGATGATGCGCACGTCGACCTTGATTTTTTTCTCGCCGCCCAGCGGGAAAAACTCGCGGTCGTCGAGTACGGACAACAGCTTGACCTGCAGCGGCAGCGGCATGTCGCCGATTTCAGTGAGAAACAGGGTGCCGCCCTGGGCTAGGCGGAACATCCCGGGCTTGTCCTTGACCGCGCCGGTGAAGGCCCCCTTGACGTAGCCGAACAGCTCGGATTCGAGCAGCGATTCGGGCAGGGCCCCGCAGTTGATCTTGATGAACGGCTTGGCGGCCCGGCTGGACCGCTGGTGGATGGCCTCGGCCACCTTGTCCTTGCCGGTGCCGGTTTCGCCGGTGATCAGCACCGAGGCCTCGGTGTGGGCCATCAGCGGAATCAGGTCAAACACCTCGCGCATCTTGGGGCTCTGGCCGATGATCGAATCGGTCTGGTCGTGGTCGGCGCTCAAACCGGCGGAGGCGACCACCGCCGTGAGATCGTCGAGCACGATCACCAGCCCCACGGTTTCGTCCTCGTCGCCGCGCAGGGGCGAGAGAGTGAACTGCATCGGAATCTTGCGGCGGTCGCGGCTGACGATGTCGCCGTCGATCACCAGGGGTTCGCCGCTGGCCAGGACCTCGCGGAAGGTGCGGCCGCGCTGGGCGATGTTGGAACGGAGCACGAAATCGACATACACGCCCTTGACGTCGGCCAGGGCCAGACCGGTGAGGGCCTCGAGGAACTCGTTGATCAGGACAATCTTCAGCTCCCGGTCAATCACCGCGATGCCGTGCGGAATCGAGTCGAGCAGGTTGCCCACCGCAACGGCGGGAAAATGGACGGAAAAGTCGTCGTTCATCGGCGGGGCGCCGGGCGAACGGCGCAGCGTGTGGCCTCTGGAGCTTCAACGAGAAAATGTATAGGAGGCGTCTGGAGTTCGCGCATGAACGATGACATAAATTTGAGGGTGCAATCCGTTGTTCGCCCGAACAGAGCACACGCCGCATCCGGTTGCAGAAACCGGATGCGGCGTTGCGGTGACGGCCTTATGCCGTCAGGAGGCGCCGCTTAGTGGAACATTTTGAACTGGGCGATATAGACAAAAATACCGGCAAAATAACCCACTGCGGCCAGCACGCCGATCTTGCGGGCATACCAGAAGAAGTGAATCTTCTCCAGGCCCATGGCGGCCACGCCGGCTGCAGAACCAATGATCAGGATGGAACCGCCGGTTCCGGCGCAGTAGGCCATGAACTCCCACAGAAAGCTGTCCTGGGGATAGGTGGCCATGTCGTACATCCCCATGGAAGCAGCCACCAGCGGCACGTTGTCGACCACGGCGCTGGCCAGGCCGATCAGGGTGACGATAACGTCCGTGCGCCCCACGGTTTCGGTGAGCCACTGGGCCAGCGAAGTAAGAATATGGGTATGCTCCAGGGTAGCGACCGCCAGGAGGATGCCGATGAAAAAGACGATGCAGCTCAAGTCGATCCGTTTAAGGGCGTTGACCAGACTGAGGTGCTCTTTGAATTCGCCGTCGTCTTTGTTGCGATGGAGGAGTTCACCGACCAGCCAGAGGATGCCGAGGCCAAAGAGAATGCCCATGAACGGCGGCAGGTGGGTGATGGATTTGAAGACCGGAACCGCCACCAGGGTGCCCATGCCCATGAAGAACATGAAGTTCTGCTCAAAGGGAGTGGTTTCGTGACCGGCGCGGCGCTCAACAAAGGTTGGCGCCACCACTTCCTGGCCGCGTAGGGTATAGCTGGTGATCAGCAGGGGAATGATCAGACAGGCCAAGGAGGGGAGCAGCACACCTTTCATAATGGCAAGAGTGGTGATCTGACCGCCGATCCACAACATGGTGGTGGTGACGTCGCCAATCGGGCTCCAGGCACCGCCGGCATTGGCGGCAATGACGATGATGCCGGCAAAAAAGAGTCGGTCAGTCTGGCGGTCTAGCAATTTTTTCATCAGCGATATCATGACAATGGTGGTGGTCAGGTTGTCAAGAATGGAGCTGAGGAAGAAGGTGACGAAACCGACCAACCAGAGCAGGGAGCTCAGCTTGGTGGTCTTGATCCGGCTGGTGATGGCGTGAAAACCGTTGTGGGCGTCGACCACCTCGACAATGGTCATGGCGCCCATCAGGAAAAAGACGATCTGGGCGGTGGAGGCCACGGATTCGTGAAGATTCTCAATGGCCGCATGATTGTCCGGGCCAGCGAGGGCATAGATGGTCCAGAGCAGACCGGCGGCCAGCAGGGCCGAAGCTGATTTGTTGACCTTGAGCGGGTGCTCCAGGGCAATGGCCGCATAGGCCAGAACAAAAATAACTACCAAAGCGGTGAGCATAACAACTCCTGTTGAAGCCTTTTAAGGGGTTAAGAAGAAGGGGCGCAGAACGTATGACGGTTTCAACCTGACGCCGGGGACGCCAGTTGAACAATGCCCTCTCCCCGACACGCGTGTCGGAGAGAGAACTCGAGCCATGCAATCCAAGGATTATTTAGCCGCCGTGAACACCTCCATGCCCATCATCGGCCAGATAAAGGCGACAAAGACATAGAGCACCACCATCAGCATGATACTGGCCATAATACCGAACTTGAGAAATTCACCCGGGGTGAACTGCTTGGAGTTGTAGGCAATGGCGTTGGGGGCGGCGCCGATCAGGAGGATGAACGGCATACCGGCGGTGGCCAGGGCAGAGAAGAGGATAACCTCACCGGCGACCCCGAGGTAGGGAGCAATAACCAGGGCTACCGGCAGACTGATGGCAATGGCGGCCACGTTCATGATGAAGTTGGTCATAACCAAGACAAAGAAGGACATGCCAAGGATAAAAACTACGCCCGGAGCCTTCTGGAAAAGCACCAACCAATTGACGGCCAGCCATTTGGCGGCGCCGGTCTCCCACAAACAGAAGCCGATCGACATGGCGCCGGCGAACAACAGAACAATATTCCAGGGAATGTCTTCCAGGTCATCAATCTTAAGGATATTGAAGACAAAGAAAGCGATGGTGGAGCAGAGGAGGATGCCGGTCTTGTCGAGGCCAGCCAAGGCCGGGACAAAGCTTTTGAGGGCGATCACCAGGACAGCGGTGAAAATAATGGTGGCGGCCAGGATTTCGTCGCGGGTCAGGCCGCCCAGTTCTTTGTACATCCGGGTGGCCTTTTCCTTGAGACCGGGGATGCGCGCTTTTTCCGGCTTACAGACAACCATGAAAAAGCCCCAGATCAGGAAGACCATCAACCAGCCCAGGGGAAACATGTAATAGCTCAGGGTGCCGAAGCTGATGTCGACATTCATCATGTCCTTGTAAAAGGCCAAGGCCACAGCGCCGCGGGCCGCACCCAGCAGGGTGATAATCGAACCGGCGCCGGCCACATAGGCCATGCCCATGAACAGGCACTTGCCGAAGTTGGTGGGCTTGGTTTCAGTGGTGTACATCGCATAGATGGCCATCAACAGGGGAAACATGGTGGCGGCCACGGCAGTGTGGGCCATGACGTGGGTGAGCAGCGCGGTCATGACAAAGCAGCCGAGCATGATCATCGAGGTTTTCTCGCCGATGATCGAGAGCATCTTGTAGGCGATGCGGCGGGTGAGGCCGGTCTTGGTGAAGACCATACCGATGACCACCGAGCCGAAGATGAAGAGGACCGAAGGGTCCATGAAATCCTTGAAGGCCACGGCGGGCTTACGGATGAGAAACAGGGCCTGCAAAGCGCCAATGAGCAGACTGGTGACGCCGATCGGCACCACCTCAAAAATCCACCAAGTGGCGGCCACGGCAAAGACCGCCAAGGCGCCTTTGGCCTGCTTGGTAAGGACAAAATGCTCGCCCTTGGGATCAACCGCATCCGGCCAGGCAGGGCAAAAATAAATAAAGGCAAAAAGGGCGAGACCGCCGAGAATAAAGACCATCCGCTTCCAATCAAAGGGAGCTTTGGTTTCCGGGAGTTCTTTCACAATTGCACCTGACATGTTCGTTCCTTTTATCGGTGAATGGGGTGGTTGAATGGACTTACAGGGCGCAGCTGGAGGCCAGGGTCCGGAAAATGTCAATCAGGCGGACAACGCCGATCAGGGCTTGATCCTCGACCACCGGCAGGCAGATCTGGTTCTCGGCCATCATGATCTCAGCGGCGTGCAGGGGGTGCATGTCGGCCTTGATCGATTTGAGCGGCGGGACCATAAACTGACTGACCGGCAACGCGCCCTGACGTTTGCATTCGCCCTGGAAATTGTCTTCCATCAGAATGGCCAGGTCGGTGAATTTTTCTTTCTTGCCGGAAAAAATCGCCTTCTGATTGCCGTCGAACAGGGTCGGGAAGAAACAGGTGAGGATGCCCTGGATGGTCAGGCGGCCGACGTACTGGCTTTGGCTGTTGATCACCAGCAGCTCGTCAAACATCAGTTTGCCGGTTCCGTTGGCGGTGTGGGAAAAAAGCTGGGCCACGGCGCTGTGCACCGTTTCTTCACTGCCCAGATGGGGAAAAAGTTCCAGAGGAACGACGAGGTCTTTGACGACGGGCATAGAGTTGTTCATGCCTCTCTCCTTAATGGTGGGGGTTGGGTGGCAGGGCGCCCGTTTACCAGCTCTTGGTCTTGAGGATCTGGCGCAGTTCGTCTTGCGACTTTTTCTGCAGCACCAGCATCTTCTTGTTTTTGGCCTCGCCGATTTTACTCATCAGCTCGGTGAGTTCCACCGGCTTCTGGAGGAAATCGCCCGCGCCGAGCTTCATCGCCTCCACCCCGCTCTGCACCGAAGCGTGGCCGGTGAGCATGATGATTTCGGCGTTGGGGTTGTCCGCTTTGATCCGCTTCAGCGTCTCCAGACCGTCGATGCCGGGCATGGCCAGGTCAACGACAATGGCGTCGTAGTCCTGCTGCTTGGCTTCGGATATGGCCTGTTCGCCGCTGGTGACGGCGCTGACCTTCAGGCCGCGCATCTCCAGACGGTTGGAAAGCGTTTCCAGGAAATCCTGCTCGTCGTCCACCAGCAAGACCTTGGCCTCCATTTCCTTCTCCATATCTGCTCCTTTTTCCTGTGTCGTTCTATAATAGTTTCAATCTTATATGGCCGAGCCTTCACCCGACCACTGAATGGCTATTCATAGCGCCGACCCAATTATTGCAAAGAAGGGGCCAAATAAAAAATTTAATTTTAATTCAATAATACTCATGGGTTAATTCAGAAATACTGCACGTCGGGTTCCACTGTTCGCAAGCGAAACATTTTGGAACATAAAGAACCGGCGCGCAGTTCCATAATGTTTCAAAATGTTGCTTTTTGTGGGAAATGGAAAGAACAAGGCGGGAAAGGTTGCCCGAGAGGGGGGAACAGCAGGGCAAGCTGGTCACAAAAAGGGGCCGAGGGCAGGCGGCGGCAGGCGGAATGCAAGTTGGGCAATAAAACGGCAACGGCGCCCTGGGGGTTCCGCTGCCGGAGGCAATCAGGACAGAAGGGAGCGCTTATTCCATTTTCATTTCAAAAGTGAAACGCTCCTGTTTGTCGACGCGCATAGCGAGGAGAAATCTCGCAACATCCCGAGATCTCTCCCTTTGGTCGAGATGACACATCTTCGTCGACGAGGTTTTGCTCTGTGCATCATGCTTCGCTTGATTGAGAAACAAAATTAGACGGCGTGGCGGAGCACCTTGGAAGCATAAACGCCGGCAATATAGCGCCGCGTCGCCGGTTCCAGCCCGATAAACATCAGACCGGCGGTGTATTCGCGGTCGCGCCGCTGCACATGGCGAACCTGGGCGCTGGCAATGATTTTCTCGGAACCGAGCAGCAGCCCCACCTTGATGTTCTGGCGCTCGTCCAGCCGAGTTCCCAGGTTGACGGCCAGCCCGCCCTCGCACAGATCCCGCAGCGAGCCGCTGACCGTGGCGGTGGTGGTGGCTACTCGCACCTCAATCGGCCGGTCGCCAAACATCTGGGCCAAATCCTTGGTGGTCATGCGCTGAAAGGCGCGCTTGCCGTCGGCGTTGCGCGGCTGATAATCCCATTCCATCTCCAGGCCCTCCAGAGAAGGAATATCGCTCCACTGCTTCTTTTCCATGCTCAACCCCCGAAAGACGCTTCGACAACGCGCGAAAACGGTCAACGATCCGAATGTTGCTCTCCAGATGGTCAACCTGATTGATCCATACCGCAACAATCGGTGCTGACGTTATTGTAGCCCTCCGCCGCTTGATGCGCAAGCCCGCTTACAGGCGCGACGAGGGGTCTACCAGGGTCGGAGAAAAATCCGCGCGGCCCGACCACGGCGACGCCGCAGTCGGGACCGGGACCCATTCACCAGCCTTTGCAGCCGATGATGTTTTTGATCGCCTCTTCGGTGCGCTTTTCCACCAGCAGCATCTTGTGCGCCTTGGCCTCTTTGATCTTGGCGTTCAATGCCTGAATATCGATGGGCTTTTCAAGGAAATCCAAGGCCCCGAGCTTCATCGCCTCAATCCCTTTTTCCACGGTGGCGTGCCCGGTGAGGAGAATGATCTGCAGGTCGGGATTTCTCTCCCGCAACCGGGTCAGGGCCTCCAGGCCGTTCATCTCCGGCATCATCAGATCCAAAATGATGGCGTCGAAGTTTTCTTCGTCGGCCTTGTCCAGGGCCTCCACCGGCGAGGTGGTGGTCGACACCCGCATGCCCCGGTCGCGCATCCGCTCGGCAAGGACATCCATAAAATCCTGTTCATCGTCAATCAGCAGCACTCGTTCGTCCATCGGGACCTCCTTCCAGCAAAGTGTTCTTGGCGTTTGTACAACTCCGGCCAATGCCGTCCGTCATTCAGCCGACCTCAAGCGAGGCTTGCCGGCAGACGCAGGGCAACGGTTCCCGGCAAGGCCTGCAGGTCGATCTTGAGCCGCTCCATCAGCGCCTTTTCCTGCGCTCCAGGAAAAACGTCGTCCTGAATCAGCGGCAGCCCGGCCGGATTGACCAGCCGGATGCACACGGTCTCGCCCTCGGCCGCAACCGCGATCTCCACCGATTCCTTGCGCGGCAGGACCTCAAGCGCATGCCGCAGCAGCAGGTAGACAAACGATTCCAGGTAGACCAGACAGGTGCTGATCATGGCGGCGTCCGGGGCAACGGTAATCACGGTTTCCCGCATCGCCGCCTGCCGTCCGGCCAGATCGACCATCAGGGCCACGGTCTCGGCGACGTTGCCCTGGAGCAGCGGCGCGTCGGTGGTGTGGGCAAAGCGGTTGAGGTTTTTCAGCACCGCATCGCCGCGCTTGACCTGTTTGAGCATCCGGCTGGTGGCGACGTTGAGCCGGTCCAGGGGGATTTCACCGCCCTTGGCGGCGCGCAGGGCCAGATCGTCGAGCAGGCCGGCGTTTTCATTGACGATGGCCAGCACGTTTTTGAGATCGTGGGACACTGCGGCGGAAATCTTACCAAAAACCTGCAAACAGGCGGCGTCGAGCGTGTCGTTGAGCGGTTCCATTTACGCCTCCCCGGCGTCAAAGGAGGCGTGAATTTTCGCCACCAGTTCCTGAATGTTGACCGGTTTGATCAGATAGTATTCGTCGCCGGCCTCCGAGGCCCCGGCCTCGAAATCCTCTTCCGAACCGTGACCGGTGAGAAAAATGAACCGCATCGCCGGCCACTGCTTCTGCAGTTCAACCTTGAGCTGCAGGCCGTTCATCTTCGGCATTTTCATGTCGAGCACCGCCAGGTCATAGCGTTTGTCCGCCGCCATGCGCAGGGCGTCCTCGCCGCTCAGCGCCCAATCGGCGTCGATGTCGCGGATGGACAACCGTTCGGCCAGGGTGACCACCAACTCTTCTTCGTCGTCTACCAACAGTACTTTCATCCCTTACCCCTTGTTTGCCGTCATGGTGAGCGGCAGCGTGATGATGAAACAGGTGCCCTTGTCTTTCTCGCTGGTCACCCGAACGGTTCCGCCCATTTCGCTGATCAGGCTGTAGGTGATCGACAGCCCAAGCCCGGTGCCGCCGCGACCGCCCTTGGTGGTGAAAAACGGCTCGAAAATTTTGGCCAGATCCTCCGGCGGAATGCCGCAGCCGTCGTCGCGAATCCGCAGCTCCACGCCTTGGCCGTCCTTGGCCTTGCGGGCGGCAATCGCCAGGTGGCCGCCGTCTTCCACGGCGGCAAAGGCATTCTTGATGATGTTGAGCAACACCTGCTGCAACTTGCCCTTGTCGCTGACGATGTCGTCAAGGCCGTCTTCAATGTCGATGGCGATGGTGATCGAGCGGTATTCCGGCTCCTTGCCCAGGAAGCTGAGCACCTCGGTGATGATCTTGCGCAGGTTGATCCGGGTGACGTTGGCGTCGGACTGCCGGGCGAAACTGAGCAGCCGGCGGGTGATCACCGAACAGCGCTCCACCGAGGAGACGATGGAGGCGATCAGGCCCAGCAATTTGGTGTCCTGCTTGTACTGCTCCTTGATGAAAAACAAATCCTGGATCAACCCAGCCTTTTCATTGATGATCGCCAGCGGGTTGTTGATCTCGTGGGCAATGCCCGCCGCCAACCGGCCGATGCTGGCCATTTTCTCGGAATACTCGATCTCGTGGAGCATCATCACCCGCTTCTGATCGGCGGCGTAGATGGCGTTGACCAGATAGGTGACCACCCCGAGCAGCACCACCAGAATCATGCCCACGGCGCAGCTGAGAAAGACGAGAATTTTCATTCTGGTCTGCCGCCACTGCAGCATCAGCTCGTCCTTGGGGCTGACCAGCATGAGGATGAAGGGCGAATTCTCGACATAGGCGTAGCTGACCACCAGGGTGCCGTTGGCCGCCTCCGCGGGCAACGGTTTGGCGCCGCCTTCCCTGGAAATGGAGGCCATTCGGCTCCCAATGTCCGTGAGCTGATAGCCCTCGGTGTGATCGGAAAACTCGGGCACGTCCAACGGCGCCAGGGTCAGGATGTCGCCGAAATAGCGCGAGGGGGTCTGCAGCACCCCCTGGTGGTTGATCAGAAAGGCGTCGCCCACCTCGCCGGTCTGTTCGTTGGAAAGAATTTCGGTGAACCGTTCAATGCTCACCGAAGTGCGGAGCACGTAGAACGATTCGTCGGGCAGGGTCTTTTTCACCGCAATGACGATATGGGGCAGATTTCTCAGCCCCATGAAAACGTCGCTGATGAAGATGCCCCGGTTCTGAATCTCCTTGAACCAGGGCTGGCTGGAATAGTCCGCGTTTTCAAGATGGAAAGGCCCCGAATAGGCGCGCTGCACGCCGGTGGCGTCGATCACCCCGAGATCGGCAAACAAGCCCAGACCCCGGTTGAGGTTTTCCAGCAGCGCGGTCAGGCGCTCCGGCTGCAGCAACTGCTCGTAGGTGTTGTCGTGGATGATGAATTCCAGGGCAAACCGCTTTTTGGAGAGCAGAAAGGATTCGGTGCGCCGGGTCTTAGCGACAAAGCGGGTGGAGCGGGCCAGGGCCTCGGATTCAAAGGTCGCCTTGGTGACCTTGTATTCGTAGGCGGTCAACAGCACCAGCGGCAAAAAAACGATCACCACCGAAATGAGAGCCGTCTCTTTCCACAAGCGGCGATAGTTGAACAGCTGCTTGTACAGACCGGAGGCGTGATCGTCCTTCCAAAACACAGGTTTCAGCTTTTCAAACAAAGACATACCGCCGCTCCTTTCCGTTGCGAGGGCTCAGCGCGCCGCTGGCGGCCCCGGTTGCGCTCATGCCGCCTTGTTGTCCTGAACCTTGGCGTAGGCCTGTTTCAGGGTGTCGCTCAACTCGTCGATGTCCACCGGCTTCTGCAGATAGGCAAAGGCGCCCAGCCCCATGCACACCGCCCGGTCTTCCTCCGAACCGTGGCCGGTGAGGATCACCACCTCGACGTTGGGCCGGGTTTCCTTGGTCTTGCGCAGGACTTCAAAGCCGTCGATGCCCGGCATCTTGAGATCAAGGATCATCACTTCCGGATCGTCGGTGGCCATCAGGTTCAGGGCCGATTCGCCGTCGTACACCACGGCCGAATCGATGTCCCGCATGGACAACCGTTCCGACAGGGTCTGGACAAACTCGCGCTCGTCGTCGACCAGCAGCAGTCTCGGAGTCTCGAAATCGTATTTGCGGTAGATGTCGGTCTTGTGGAAGCCCTTGCCCAGGCGGGTCTCAATCGAGACCACCCCGTCCACGTCGCCGGCGATGGATTTCAACTCTTCTTCAAGCCGGCTGAGCAACAGCACATTCTGATGAATGGTCAGGGTGACGGCGCCGTCGCGGGCGGAAACGCTGACAAAATGGCCGTGTTTGGTCAGGGCCACCTCGACCTGGGCGGCGAGGACGAAATCGTGCTCCGCCTTCTTCGAGGCCCCGGTGGGACGAATGACCTCGCTGCGCAGATTCTCAACCACCAACTGGACCGCTTCCTCGAGTTTGATTTTGTCCACCGGAATCACCAGATCATACAACGAGGCGCTCCAGGGGTCGGGCTGGCCGAACAGGGTGTCGGTCCAGGCGGCCTTTTCCTTGTCCTGCTTGTGGATCAGGCTCACGGCCTCTTTTTCGCTCATCTGGGTTTCCCGGCCGGCCTGGACCAGCCGGTAACCCATGTCCGCAATCAGACAGACGCGGAGCACATGGGTGATCTCGTCGGGCACCAGATGACCGGTCAAACCGGCGATGAGGGTGTTGTCCGCCTCAAGCAGGGTCTCGGCCATGGCCAGCTTGAGCCAGGCCAGCGAGCGCTCCTTTTCATGGGTGATGTTGTTAAAAATCGAAGGTTTGTTGATCAGGATGTTCTCGATCTTCTTCTTGCTGATGGCCGACATGTCGGCGGCCTTGGCCACGATGTCCTCGTCGGTGATGACGGAATACCGCACCTGTTCCTTGAGCATGCTCACCAATTGATCGCTCAGGCAATAACTGCCGCTAAATAAGGTAATGACGGACATGCGCTCCTCCTGGAGAAGTAAATTTTGGCGTGAGGTTGTTGCGGCGGCGGCAATCACAGCGCGCCTGCGGATTTTCGCAGGAACCGTGCTCCCGGCGCGCCCGCTATTCTGTCAACGGCGATCCGTCGACCCGTCAGGCGCTGCGCGCTGTTTGCCCCGCCCCTGTGTCAAAGCAAGATGCGGGCCACAAAACAACAGCACGATTTTACAGCATCTTAGCGCTCGAAGCGGCGGTTGTGCCGCCGCAAGCGCGAAACGCAACAGAACAGGGCGAAACAGGCGGGATGGATCGGAACATTCTGGAACGACGGGCAAAACAACGATCCGGGCCCGGAACCGCCAAGTTATTCCATTGCTCTTGCAACAGTGAAGCACGCCGCTTCGTCATCGACGAGCACAGCGAAAAGAAATCTCGCGAAGGAACATTTCGCGAAGGCGCGAGATTTCTCACTTCGTTCGAATAGACAGCCCCAAAGAAACTCCTGAAAAACGATTGTTTTTATCCCTTGGCCTACGTTCTTTTGTTGTCGTCTCGACCGAGGGGAGAGATCTCACCTTTATACGACACACCTTCTTCGACGATTTTTTGCGCTATGCATCATGCTTCGCTTGTTTTGGGAATGGCATTATGAACCGAGGGAGAAGCAATCAGTTTTTCTCCCGAAGCTGGTGCAGTTCGATCTGGTATTTATTGATTTTGTCGTACAAACTTTTGCGCGAGATGCCCATCAGCTGGTGGGCGGCGCTGACCTGACCGCCGACTTTGCGCAGGACCTGCTCCACATACAGCCGCTCCTGCTGGTCCATGTATTCCTTCCAGGGCAGGCTCACGGTCTCGGGTTCGGCAGCCGGAGCCGCAATCCTCGCCGGGGCCGAATCGCGCTCGCCGAGCACGCAGTACCGGCGGACAAAATTGCGCAGCTCGCGGATGTTGCCCGGCCAGTCCTGGACCATCAACTGGCGGATCAACTCCGGCGAGCAGGGACGGGCCTCGTTGTTCTGGCCGCCGCAGTATTCGTTCCAGAAATAATCGACCAGCAGCGGGATGTCCTCCTTGCGCTCGCGCAGCGGCGGCAGATGCACCGGCAGAACGTTGAGGCGGAAGTACAAGTCCTGGCGGAAGGTTCCCTTGACGATTTCACTCTCCAGGTCGCGGTTGGTGGCGGCGATGATTCGCGCCTTGAGCGGAATGGCGGCGTTGCTGCCCAGGCGGGTAAACGAGCGCTCCTCCAGCACCCGCAGCAGTTTGGACTGCAGCTGGGCCGGCATCGAGCAGATCTCGTCGAGGAAAAGGGTGCCCTCGCCGGCGTATTCAAAGGTGCCCACCTTGCGCTGGATCGCGCCGGTAAAGGCCCCCTTCTCGTGGCCAAAGAGTTCGGATTCGATCATCTCCGCCGGAATCGCCCCCATGTTGACCGCCACATAGGGTGCCGCGCCCCGGCGGCCGACGTCGTGGACGGCCCGGGCCACCAGCTCCTTGCCGGTCCCGGTTTCGCCAACGATCAGCACCGGATCGCTTTCGCTGGCAATGGCCTCGATCAGGGAATACAGGCCGAGCATGGCCGGATGGCTGCCGACCAGGCCGTAAAACCGGGACCGGCTTTCGCGGCTGGCGATCAGTTGCCGCTCCAGCCGTCGATTCTCCAGCACCAGTTGCCGCCGCTCGATGGCCCGTGACAACGAGGCCAGGATGATGTCCTCGTCCACCGGTTTTTGCAGGAAATTGTAGGCCCCTTTCTTGACCGCCTCCACCGCCAGACTGATGTCGCCGTGGCCGGTGATGAGGATCACCGGCAGATCGGCGTCCTTCTCGAGAATGCGCTCCATCAGCTCCATGCCGTTCATCTCCGGCATGCGGATGTCGGCCAGCACGGCGGAAAAGGTGTGGCCCTCGATGCTGGCCAGGGCCTCGACCGGGTTGCCAAAGGTGCGCACCGCATAGCCGTTGAGGGTCAGGGTCTGCTTGATGGCCACCAGCAGGTAAAGGTCGTCGTCGACGACCAGGATCTCGGGGACGGGCTCGACCGCGTCCGGTCCGCTCATGCCGTCTCCCCCTGCGCGCCTGCCGCCGCCTCAACCCGATGGTGGGGGATGTAGACCGAAAAACAGGCCCCCTTGCCGGGCACGCTCTCCACCTCGATGTAGCCGGAAAAACCGCGCACAATCCGGTCGACAATCGACAGGCCCAAGCCCATGCCGGCCCCGACCTCGCGGGTGGTGAAAAAGGGGTCAAAGATTTTTTTCTGCAGCTCCTCGGAGATGCCCTCGCCGTTGTCGGCCACGGTCACCAACACATAGGGCTCCTTCTGCATGGTGGTCAGGTTGAGGCAGTTGGTGATGCGGCTGGTGATGGTCAACCGGGGCACAACCACCCGGCCCATGGCCTGCACCGCGTTCTGCACCAGATTGAGAAACACCTGTTCCAGCCGCACCTCGACTCCCAGCACCTCGCAAGGGTGCTCGGCCAGGCGCAGATCGAGGAATATCTCGCTCAGACGCAACTGCGCCTCCAGGAACTTGATAATTTTGCTGATGATGGCGTTGAGATCGACCGGCGCCCGCTCCTCCTCCACCTTGCGGCCAAAACTGCGCATGGTGGAAATGATCGAGGAGGCCTTGTTGACCCGGTCGATGATGATGTGCAGGTTCTCCCGCATCATCTCGCTGTGATCTCCGGGCGTGTCCAGGGCCTTGAGGCAGTTGCGGGTAAAGAGGAGAATGGCGTTGAGCGGCTGGGTCAACTCGTGGCCGACGCCGGCGGCCATCTCCCCCAGGCTGGCCAACCGGCTGGAATGAATCAGCTGTTTCTGGCCCTCCTGCATCTGGGCCATCAATTCAAAGAATTCACTGCAGTCGGTGCAGATCAGCATGTGCAGCACCCGGCCGTTCTGGGTGACGTGGGTGGACCCGCGCATCTTCACCGGCAACTGGCCGCCGCCCCTGGTCAGCAACTGGGCCTGCAACTCCTCGAACTCCTCGTTGGCCAGAATCCGTCGAATCTCGGCCGCCTTGTCGGCCTCGAACAGATCCTCCAGGGCAAGCGGACGCTCGGCAAGCGGCGGATAACCGGTGCGTTCCAGGAATTCCCGATTGGTCTGGATAACCTGAAAATCCCGGTCGAGGAGAAGAAAAAACTCGGTGATGCCGGCCAGGATGCGTTCGGTGAAAAACCGGCCGGCCTCCATCTCCTCGTGCTTCTTCAGGACGCGGACCACCAGGTCCTGCCGTTGCCGCTCCAGTATCTGGATTGTTTTCTGCTCCATGCGCGCCTCCGTTGTCACCGCTTTTGCACACATCTTACCTGAGCCCCTGGCGGATGTCACCCAATTTACACATCCAAAAAAATACGGCTATTCCAAGCAGATGGAGAAACGGCTCGTATTCTCTGTCACCCGTTTTACACATCCCCCGCTTGCCCCGCCCCAACTGCGAACAGGCGCCCGCCCCGGTCGCATCATCGCAATCTATTGTTTTGATAAGAAAAATTTAAACAACGTCTTTTGTGGCACAAACTGGCCCCTTTCCTGCTGTAGAGAAGATGCCGATGTGAACGATTTTTTCCAACCTTTTGGCATGACTATGACCAACGGACTGAAAAAAATGCTCAACCCCGACGATCTGGAATACCTGAGTTTTGATCAGGCGGCTTCCATTTGCTGCATCTCGGAAGAGCGGTTCGCCAAATGGATCGAAAAGGGTCTGGTGCCGGTGATCGACCTCAAGGGCAAGCAGCTGATCCGCTCCCACGACCTGATCCAGCACCTGGTTCGCCACAACATCCGCATTCCTGACCGTCTGCTCCAGGGCAACATCAAGAAGATCCTCTTCATCCTGATGCAGACCGAGATTCCACCGGCCATGACCTCCAAGATCATCTGGGCGCTCTACCGGATCAAACAGCAACCGTCCTACATCTTTGACTTTATCGAGTTCGACGCCACCACTGAACTCAAGATCATCACCTTCGATCCCGACGTCATCTTCCTCCTGCAGCAAGAGGCGGATTCTCAAGCGGCGGAGCAAAGCATCAGCAAGATGCTCGGCAAAAACATCCCGATCCACAGCTTTTCAGTGGAACGGGAGATCGACCTCGACGCCTTGCTGGCCGATTGAACGAAAGGAGAATCCCCGTGGCAGACAAGCAAAAACACTACACGCATCTGACCAAGCTCATGGCGGCGGGATTCTTCATCTGCGGCATCATCCCCATCCTGATCATCGCCACGTCCTCGATCTACAACTCCAAGCAGGTGGCCCTCAAGGACATTGAGATAACCGCCGGCCAGGTGGCCCAACACCGCCAGGACGTAATCCACAAATTCCTTGAACACCAGATTGATCTGCTGAGCACCCTGATCAGCCTCTACCCCCTCGACTATCTCAACAACCAGGACAACCTCAACCATCTCTTCCTGGCGATCAGCAAATCGGGCGGCATGGTCGACCTGCAGCTCATCGACACCAACGGCCAGCAACTGGCCTACGTCGGCCCGTATCGTGATCAAGTAACCGGTAAAAACTACAAGGAGCAAGCCTGGTTTTCGGAAGTGCTGGTGCGCGGCACACATGTGAGTGATGTTTTCAGCGGCTACCGCAAGATCCCCCACTTCGTTGTTGCCCTGACAGACCCCCTCAAGCGGTATGTGCTGCGCACCACCATTAATTCCAGCGTCTTCAACTCGCTGCTCCACAGCGCCCAGATCGGCCCCCACGGCGACGTCTTCATCGTCAACAAAGAGGGCGAACTGCAGACCCCAAGCCTGCAGTCGAACATGACCGCCCTGGGCGAGCACGAGAAACAACTGATCCGCCACCACAGCAGCCCGGAAATCACTCTGGAAGGCGACACCCTGTACACCGCCGCCTGGCTCAACAACGACACCTGGCTGTTGATCCTCAAGATCCAGACGCCCGACATGCTGGGCGCCTACCGCCAGCACCTCAACCGCACCTTGATGATCATTGTGATCACCGCCTCTCTCTTCTTCGTCATCGCGGTCTTCCTCAGCCGCTTCATCGTGGCCCACGTCGCCAAGGCCGACCGGGAATCCGCGGCCCTGGATCAGCAGATGGCCCATATCGAGAAGATGGCCAACATCGGCCGCCTCGCCGCCGGCGTGGCCCACGAGATCAACAACCCGCTGCAGATGATCCTGGCCCAGGCCGGCTGGATCGAGGAACTGCTGCCCGAGGAAGACCCGGCCACCCTCAAGAACCTCGACGAGTACAACGAGACCATCAAAAAGATCAAACACCACGTCGAGCGCGCCGCCACCATCACCCACCGCCTGCTTGGCTTTGCCCGCAAGATCAGCGCCGAGCAGGAGAGCGTGCAGGTCAACGAGGTGGTTGAAGAGACCCTCTCCTTCCTGGAGAAAGAGGCCAAGCACAACAACATCGAGATTGACCTCCACCTCAATCCGCAATTGCCGACCACCATGACCGAGGGCCATCGGCTGCAGCAGATCCTGCTCAACCTGATCGACAACGCCCTCGACGCGGTCGGCCACGATGGCAAGGTGACCATCACCACCAGCAACACCCCCACCGACATCGTCATCGAGGTGGCCGACAACGGCCCCGGCATCCCGCCCGAAGTGATGAAAAAAATCTGGGACCCGTTCTTCACCACCAAGGAACAGGGCAAGGGCACCGGGTTGGGACTGTCCATCAGCCAGAACATCATCCGCACCCTGGGCGGATCGATTGAACTGCAGAGTAAAGAGGGCGAAGGCACGGTCTTCACCGTCAAAGTACCTATAACCCAATCAACGCAAAATCAATAAGGGAGAACACCATGGCGCGCTATGACGTACTGGTAGTGGACGACGAAAAGGATTTCAGAGACATCATCGTCAAAAAACTGGAAAAACGGGATCTCAAGTGCGACAGCGCGCCCGACGGCGCCACTGCTCTGGAGATGGTCAAGGCCAAGAAGTACGACGTGGTGCTGCTCGACGTCAAAATGCCCGGCATGGACGGAATCGAGGCGCTGCGGGAGATCAAGAAAATCGAGCCCATGGTCGAGGTGGTGATGCTCACCGGCCACGCCTCGGTGGAGTCGGGGATCAACGGCATCAAATACGGGGCCTTTGATTACCTGATGAAGCCCATGGACATGGATCCGCTGATGGAGAAACTCGACGCGGCCTACGAGCGCAAACGGATTCAGCAGGACAAGATTGAGATGGCACAGATCAAAAAGGATATGGCGCTGCCGGGCTAAGGGGGGCGGAGCCTTATTTATACACCAAACGACGATGCGTCATTGAACCAAAAAAGGAGAAAACAATGAAATTTTTTCGTCAGTTGAACCAATTCATGATGGCAGGGGCCAAGGCCCAGGCGCAGTGGGAATTGGAGATGTCCACCAACATCCTCAAAAGCCGCAAACGACTGATGGTGCTTGGTCTGTTGCTGTTGCCCATCGCCATCGGCGGCATCTGTTTTGCCGATCAGGTCAGCAGCGCCATTCCCGGCTTTATCGGCGGCAAGGCTGCCTACGGACCATCCCACTACACCAATCTGATCTTCGGCGCCTCGGTGCTGGTCGGCCTGTGCGCCGGTCTGATCACCGGCTGCATCGGCGCCGGCGGCGGCTTCATCATCGCTCCGGCCCTGATGAGCGCCGGCGTGAAAGGCATCCTCGCAGTCGGCACCGACCTGTTCCACATCTTCGCCAAGGCGATCATGGGCTCGGTTCTGCACCGCAAGATGGGCAACATCTCGGTTTCGTTGGCCGTGACCTTCCTGGTTGGCGCTATTGCCGGTTCAACCCTCGGCGGCTACATCAACCGGACCATCTACGATAAAAACCCGGTGCTCAGCGACACCTTTATCACCGGCATCTATGTCATCATCCTCGGCTTCCTCGCCTTTTACGCGATGAACGACTTCCTCCAAAGCCGCAAAAAAGCTGTCGTAGTAGAAGCAGGCGCCAAGAAAATCGCTGAAGAAATCCCGCCCATGGGCAAACGGATTCAGGCCATCAACATCCCGCCGATGCTGACCTTCGACGAAGGCGTGACCCCCGGCGGCCGCAAGATTTCCGGCGTCTTCCTGGTTATCGCTGGTTTCATCGTCGGCATGGCGGCGGCCATCATGGGCGTGGGCGGCGGCTTCCTCACCTTCCCCATCTTTGTCTATGGTCTGGGCGTTTCCTCCATGACCACGGTCGGCACCGACATCTTCCAGATCGTGTTCACCGCCGGCTACGCAGCCATCGGCCAGTACGCCATCTACGGCTTTATCTTCTACACCCTGGCCATGGGCATGCTGCTCGGCTCCCTGATCGGCATCCAGGTCGGTTCCATCGTCACCAAGGTTGTTCCCGGAACCACCATCCGCGGCTTCTACGCCGTCACCGTTACCGCCGGTTTTCTCAACCGTCTCTGCGCCCTTCCCGGCAAATTGGTCAAGATGGGATACATTGACGTCTCCAAAGGTGTCTTGAACGTCGTCGACCTCATCGGCAATGTCGGCTTTTTCATCATCATCACCGTCTTTGCCGTCTGGGTGTTCTACAGCTTTTTCTCAAACCTCAAAGTTCTTACCGCTGAGGAGGCGCATTAATCATGGCTAGCTCAACACAACTGAAAACACGCGGATTTATTCTGATTGCCTCGTTCTTCGCGGTTCTGGCCGCCATCTTCACGCCGCTCTTCCCCGGCGTGCACGGCGGCAAGGTGAACGGCCTGGATTATCTCGACAACTTCTTCAACCAGTTGTCCAAAGGCTCGGCCTACTACATTGATCAACAGCTCGAAAAAGTCAAAAAAGTGGCTGGTCAGGAATTTGCGACCAGCATGAAGATGAAGACCCCGGAAGAAGCGGCCACCACCGCCAAACTGTTCACCGTCAACGGCTTTGCCGCCAAGGTGGAGGACGTCAAGGTGAGCGTCAAGGGCGATTTCGGCGCCATGCTGACCGTGATGCTCAAGGACGCCGACCTGATGTACAATAACGACGGCGCAGCCATTGCCGCCAAGTACGGCATTGACGAGCGGTTGGCCCTCAACGCCTGGTATCTGGCCCTGACCGCCATGGAAAAGGATTTAACCAAGACCAAGCAGTTCGACCAAGCCAAGCTGGTGAAAAACTGCATGACCAAGGCCATCGAACCGGCGTATAATTACTACAAGGTCGAGGCGAAGTCGGTAAAAGCGGAGATGTTCATGTTGATTGCCGCCCTTGCCTTCTACGTGATCTACACCATGTGGTACGGATTTGGTTTGTTGTTCCTCTTTGAAGGCATGGGGATCAAGTTGGATCATTGATCAGACGATTGCTCTTTCAGACGATGCTGCAGTAGGGGGGACTCTGCTGCAGCATTTTTTTTAGGGACTGCGATGATACAAAAACTGTGGAGCGGCATCAAAGAGGCTTTGGGCATTTACATCCTGCCCACCCTGAGCGCGGACGAGCTGCAGCGTCTTTTCACCACCAAGTACCGCTGTTTCCGCGAACTCTTGACCGCCAACAACAACGCCCTGGAGGCCATGTCGGAACTGGAGACCGCCCTGCGCGACGGCCGCACCTTTTCCATGACCTTCATCCGCTCCAAATCGACGGTGGTGACCGTCAACATCTTCAAAATGATTCAGAATCTGCGCAAGATGGGGGACGGCCGCTACCTCAACCTGGAAAAATCCTTCAGCCGCATCCAGGAGCAGATCGACGCGGTAATCGACAAAGAGATTATCCCAGTGGAGGGGGACTGGTTCATCCCCATCACCCGGGTCAACCGCAGCATGGTCGAACAGACCGGCGAAAAAATGGCCAATCTCGGCGAGGCCGGTTCCCTGCCCGGCATCAACATCCCGCCCGGCTTTGCGGTCACCGCCTCGGCCAGCCGTCTGTTCTATCTGGAAAACAATATGTATCCAGAGATCAACCGCATCTTCCAGCAGACCGACGCGCACGACATCGAAGACATGCTGCGCCGAAGCGAGGAGGTGCAGCAACTGATCATCAACAGCCCGCTGCCGGCCGAACTGGAGCGGCAACTCTGCTATCAGTTTGATCAACTGCTGGAAATGACCGACAACGACGTCAAGGTGGCGGCGCGTTCCAGCGCCCTGGGCGAGGATCTTGGCCGCGCCTCCTTTGCCGGCCTCTATCACACCGAACTCTTTGTCGATCGCGACCACCTGATCCAGGCCTACAAAACCGTGCTCGCCTCCAAGTATTCCACCCGGGCCATGACCTACCGCCTGGCCAAGGGCTACCGCCACGAGGACATCATCATGTGCGTCGGCTGCCTGGCGATGATCGAGGCCACGGTCAGCGGCATTTGCTATTCCCGTTCCATCGGCGGCCGGATCGGCACGCTTGACGTTTTCTTCTCCGCCGGCAGCGCCAAGGGCATTGTCGACGGCACCAAGAAAACCAACCATTACACCGTCGAGCAAATGGCCCCGCACCGGATTGTCGACAAGGCGCTTGACGCCGACGACCCCAGCGCTCCGCTCAGCGACCAACAGGCCGTGGAACTGGCCAAAATCAGCATGAAACTTGAGCGCCACTTCGGCTCGCCGCAGGACATCGAATGGTCGATTGATCCGGCCGGGACCATCTATGTGCTCCAGAGCCGGCCGATCTCGGTGCATCTGCTCGCAGCAGGCGCCGAAGAGGGCGTTATTTTTGAGGACGACCGGCTGCTGCTCCACGGCGGCGTCACCGGCTGCCCCGGCGCCGGCAGCGGCCCGGTGTTCATCGTCCGCACCAATGAAGACATGGTGCAGTTTCCCAAAAAAGCGGTGCTGGTGGTCGAGCATCCCCTGCCCGAATGGGCGCCGCTGTTGAAACGCGCCGCCGCCCTGGTCGCGGAAACCGGCAGCGAGGCCGGCCACTTGGCCACCATCTCCCGTGAATTTGGCCTGCCCTCGCTGCTGTCGCTGGATCAGGCCACCCACAAGCTGGTCAACGGCGAGACGGTCACGGTCGACGCCGCCAACCGCGCCGTCTACCGGGGCCGCATCGAGGAATTGCTCGAACAGCAGGGCAAACGGCCCAACCCCATGGACGGCAGCCCGGTGCAGCAGACCCTGACCGAGGTGCTCAAGTTGATCACGCCGCTCAACCTGACCGATCCGGCCTCGCCCTACTTCCGGGCGGCCCTGTGCGAAACCATGCACGACCTCACCCGCTTCTGCCATGAGAAATCAGTGATCGAGATGTTCGATTTCGGCAAGCGATACCACTTTGCCCAGGGCGCGGCCAAACGACTGGTGGACAACATGCCGCTGGAGTGGTGGGTGATCAACCTTTCCGACGGCTTTGCCCCGGAATTCGATCCGGTCAACAAATTCATCAACGTCACCGAGGTGACGTCAACGCCGATGATCGCCATCTGGCAGGGCATGCACGCCTATCCCTGGGAAGGGCCGCCGTCGGTGAGCATGCGCGGGATGGGAGCGATTTTCCTCCAATCGACCATGAATCCGGGGCTTGATCCGGCCGTGGCCTCGAACATGAACCAGAAAAATTATTTTTTGGTGTCTCGCAATTATTGCAATCTGAGTGTGCGGCTCGGCTACCACTATGCTATGATTGAGGCGTTTATCAGTAGTCTGCGCACCGAACGGTACGTCACCTTCCGCTTCAAAGGCGGGGCGGCCGACGAGTCCCGCCGCGTCGGACGCATCGAGCTGCTGGCCGAAATTTTGGCGCGTTTTGATTTTCGTGTGGAGTTGACCGGCGACGCGCTCAACGCCCGGGTGGAAAAACGGAAGCAATCTTTTCTGTTTGGGCGACTGAAGGTGCTGGGATATTTGATCATCCACACCCGACAGATCGACATGGTCATGGCCGACCCCCAACAATGCCAACGCTATCGCCAAAAATTCATCCAAGAAATTGAGGAAATGTTGAGCAATGACAAATGAACGTGCTTTCAAACTTGAAGCAGCCCTGAAAATCCATCTCCTGCTGGTGGACGACGAACCGGATTTCAAGGAAATCATCCTCAAGCGGCTGACCCGGATGGGCATCCAGCTCAGTCTGGCCGACTGCTGCGCCGCCGCCCTGGAAACTCTGGAAACTCAGCCCGTTGACGTGATCATCATGGATGTGAGCATGCCGGGCCTCGACGGCATCCAGTGCCTGAAGAAGGTCAAGGAACGGTGGCCGCTGGTGGAGGTGATCATCCTCACCGGGCACGCCTCGGTGAAATCGGGCATTGAGGGCATGCAGGGCGGGGCCTTTGACTACTGCCTCAAGCCCATCGACGTGCTGGAACTGCTCGAAAAAGTGGAACTGGCGGCGCAAAAAGCCCTGCTCAACAAGGAAAACGCCAAGGCCTGAACCAGCCACGGCGCAAACAACAACGAACATCCGGAGAACACACCCCCATGCGATTGCTTCACATCACCCTGCGGCCTCTGCTGCCTTTGCTCTGCGGCCTGCTGCTGGTCGGCTGCGTCAGCGCCGGCAAGGATTTCAACGTCCACATGGTGCCGCAGATTCAGCTTCACAAAACCACCCGCGCCCAGATCGCCGACATGTTCGGCCCGCCCTGGCGCACTGGGGTGGAAGACGGCCGCCAGACCTGGAGCTACGGCACCTACAAATACGGGGTGAGCGACACCCTCAGCCGCGACTTGGTGGTGCGCTTCGACGCCAACGGCACGGTGGCCTCCTACACCTTCAATTCCAACTATCCGGAAGACAAGCAGCTGTAATTCCATTCCCAAATCAAGCGAAGCATGATGCACAGCGCAAAACATCGCCGACGAAGGTCTGTCATTTCGAACGAAGTGCGAAATCTCGCGCCTTCACGAGATTTTCCTTCACGAGATTTCTCCTCGCTGTGCTCGTCGAAATTGACGGAGCGGCGTGTTTCACTTTTGAAATAGAAATGGAATAAACCGTCCCGCCGCCGCAACGACCTGGAGCGCATTCGCTGTTGCCCCGGCCGTTGCGGCTTTTTTTTTTGCTCCCAGCGCCCTCCCTGATTGCCCATCGTTTTCTCCCGCTGTCACCCCCCATCGAAGCTTCCGGTGGTTTCCGGTTCTTGCCCAATGATTCTTTTCCTCCAATCTTCAACATTGCCGCAGGGTAGAAGCGCACGGCGTGCGCCCTTTGCGCTCGGTGCCGCCCCTCTACCGTAAAAGCGCCAAATCGCTTGACACGAATGGTCTAACCATTATAATCATCACAAAACACACCACTGAGGCGCCATGGAACAACTCTTTCGCAAAGCCAAGCAGAGCCGCATCTACCAGGATGTGGTCGAGCAGATACAAACCGCCATTCTCGACGGCGAAATCGAAGCCGGGGCCAAGCTGCCGTCGGAGCGCGATCTCTGCGAGCTGTTTCAGACCAGCCGCGGCACCCTGCGCGAGGCCCTGCGCATCCTCGAACAGAAGAGCCTGATCGAGATTCGGCTCGGGGTCAACGGCGGGGCCTATGTGCGCGACCCAAATAGCGAACTGATGGCGGAAAACCTGGCCATGCTAATCCGCTCCAACGAGGTGGCGCTTGAGCATCTGGAAGAATTTCGCGAGACCATTGAGGGCGACGTTGCCGGATTGGCGGCGCGGAGGGCCACAACCGCGGACGACAAACTCCTGCGCGGTCTGCTGGCCGAGGCCGAGAGCCTGCGCAGTCAGGGCTTGAGTCGCTGGAACGACTTTGTCCGGGTGGACGAGCAGATCCACATGGCCATTGCCCGCATCGCCGGCAACCCGCTTTATGACTTCGTCCTCAAAAGCATCCACGCCAACATCCACCGCTACTACGACAAATTCCTCAACGTCGGCGAGCACGAGATGGAGGAAAACTACCAGGACCTCCGCCAGCTGATCGAAGCCGTGGGCGAACGTCAGCCGGAAAAGGCCTGGGCTCTGGCCCGGGAGCACGTCCGGCGCTTCAGCGCCTACATGCAAAACAAACGCCGCTAAACGCCGCTGAAACCCGGCCGCACCCCGGCCGCTTTTCCGCCGCCCCATAAACGCAACCCCAAAAAGCAGAGAGCCGTTATGCACAACCAGCACCAGACCATCATCGAGCACGCCGCAGCCTTGGCCGAACAGTGGCAGAACCGGGCCAACCAGTTGCTGACCAAGGAGGAGAAAGGGTTGCAGGAGCAGATGCAACGGCTCCTGACCCATCCCGGCGACAAGATCCTGCTCAGTCGGATGATCGACCAGAGCTTCCGTTCGCACAATCCCCAACGGGTGGCTGATCAGCTGCGCAGGCTGTTGCGCCGCCACGGCATGCCGCAGTTCTTCAACCTCCTGGAAAAAGGCTGCCTCCGCCTGTTTGCCGGCGTCGATCCCCGGATCAGCGCCCTGGTCGTGCCCGCCATGATCAATCAGATGCGCGCCGGCAGCAGCCGGGCAATCATCCCCGGCGAGCCCGAGCCGCTGCGCGCCCATCTCCACAAGCGCCGCGAACAGGGCGTGCGGATGAACATCAACCACCTGGGCGAGGCGGTGCTTGGCGAACGCGAGGCGGCCCAGCGGCTGGCCACCTACGTCAAAGACATGGAAGATCCGGACGTCGAGTACATCTCGATCAAGATCTCCACCCTCTACTCCCAGATCAGCTCGCTGGCCTTTGACGAGACCGTGGCCGTGCTCAAACAGCGGCTCGCCGCCGTGTACCGGGCCGCGAAAAACAATTTTTTCACCCGCCCGGACGGTAGCCGCCCGCCCAAGTTCGTCAACCTCGACATGGAGGAGTTCCGCGATCTGGCGATCACCTACCAAGTTTTTGTCGAGACCCTGGAACAGGAGGAATTTACCGGATATTCCGCTGGGATTGTGCTCCAGGCCTATCTGCCCGACAGCTTCGCCATCCAGCGGCAGCTGACCGAATGGGCCAGGGAACGGGTGGCCAGGGGCGGCGCGCCGATCAAACTGCGGATCGTCAAGGGCGCCAATATGGAGATGGAAAAACTGGAGTCGGCCCTTAACAACTGGCCGCTGGCGCCCTACGACAACAAGCTGGAGGTCGACGCCAACTACAAGCGAATGGTCGGTTTTGGCATGCAGCCGGAGAACATCGCCGCCGTCAACCTCGGCGTGGCCTCGCACAACCTGTTCGAGCTGGCTTACGCCTGCACCCTGGCCAAGGCCAACAGCGTGACCCACGCCTTTTACTTTGAGATGCTGGAAGGTATGGCCGACCATGTGCGCCGCGCCCTGCAGGAAAGTGCGGGCGACGTGCTACTGTACGCGCCGGTGGCCGGCAAGGACGAATTCATCAACGCCATTGCCTACCTGATCCGCCGCCTGGACGAAAACACCGCCCCGGAGAATTTTCTCCGCTACGCGCCGCATCTGCAGGTGGGCTCGCCCGAATGGCGCTTCCTCAAGGAGGGCTTCCTCCGCTCCTGCGCCCAACTGGAAACGGCGCGACAGACGCCCAACCGCATCCAGAACCGGATGACCGAAACCTTTGCCCCGGAAATCTCCACCGCCCATCGCCCCGACTTTGTCAACGAAGCCGACACCGACTGGGCGCTGGCGGCCAACCGGCGCTGGGCCGAAACGATCCGCGACCGCTGGATGCGGCCGGCGGGCGCTCCGCCCATGGACATTCCGCTGGCGATCAACGGCGAGCTCCTGTCTGCTGGCCGCGCCTTGGCCGAGTGCCGCGACCCCAACCAGCGCGAGGTGGTGATTGGCCGCCACGCCCTGGCCACGGTCGAAGACGCCCGCCTGGCCCTGGAAACGGCGGCGGCAGATCCTGACGGCTGGCGCGCCCTAAGCGCACAGGAGCGGCACGCGGCGCTGGCGCGGGCAGCCATGGAACTGCGGACTGCCCGGGCCGATCTCATCGGGGCGGCGGCAACCGACACCGGCAAGGTCTTTGCCGAAGCCGACGTCGAAGTCTCCGAGGCCATCGATTTTGCCGAGTGCTACCCCCATGCGGCGGCCCAGTTCGACCGCATGGCCAATCTCCAGGCCCGGGGCAAGGGCGCGGTTCTGGTGATCGCCCCCTGGAATTTCCCCATCGCCATCCCCTGCGGCGGCATTGCCGCAGCCCTGGCCAGCGGCAACACCGTGATCTTCAAACCCGCCTCGGACGCAGTGCTCACCGGTTGGATGCTCTGCCAGTGTTTCTGGCGGGCCGGGATTTCGCAAAAAACACTGCAATTCGTTCCCTGTTCAGGCACCGAGGTGGGCCCGGCGCTCACCGCCAGCCCGCTGGCGGACTGCATCATCCTCACCGGCGGCACCGAAACCGGGCTGCGCATCCTCGCCCAAACGCCCGGCGTCTATCTGGCGGCGGAAACCGGCGGCAAGAACGCAACTATTGTCACCGACATGGCCGACCGCGACCAGGCCATCAAAAACGTGGTGCATTCAGCCTTCAGCAACTGCGGCCAGAAATGCAGCGCCACCTCGCTGCTGATCCTGGAAAAAACCCTCTACGACGACCCGCATTTCCGGCAGCAGCTGGTCGACGCGACCGCAAGCCTCAAGGTTGGCCCGGCCTGGAGCTTTGCCAACAAACTGGGCCCCCTGATCCGGCCTCCCGCAGGGGCGCTGCTCCAGGGGTTGACCACCCTGGAGCCCGGCGAGGAATGGGCCCTGAAACCGGCCATGGTCGACGGCAACCCGCAGATCTGGTCTCCGGGGATCAAATACGGGGTGCAGCCCGGCGGCTTCACCCATCTGACCGAATTTTTCGGACCCCTGCTCGGGGTGATGCGGGCCGAGAACCTGGAGACCGCGATCCAGCTGGTCAACCAGACCGGCTACGGCCTGACCAGCGGCCTGGAAAGCCTGGACACCCGCGAACAGGAGGTGTGGCAGGAGAGCGTTATGGCCGGCAATCTCTACATCAACCGGGGCACCACCGGGGCCATCGTGTTGCGCCAGCCGTTCGGCGGCATGGGCAAATCCGCGCTGGGGCCGGGGCTCAAGGCCGGCAGCATCGAGTATGTAACCCAGTTCATGGACATCCGGGAAACCGCACATCCGCCGGTCGAGCCGCTGACCGCCGATCATCGCCTGCTGCAGCTGGTTCAGGAATGGCAACAGCTGCTCCGATGGGGCTATTGGAGAGAAACGCGGGAAACGCCGGCGATCGCGGATGACATCGAACAGACCATCAGCGCCGTCCACAGCTGTCTCCATCAGATGGAAACCCGCTACGGCCGCACCCAGGATTATTTCCACCTGCGCGGCCAGGACAACCTGCTGCGTTATCTGCCGATCAACGATCTGGTGATCCGCCTCCACCCGGACGACAGCCTGTTTGCCGTCCTGACGCGTTGCGCCGCCGCCCTCATTGCCGGCTGCTCGCCGCGTCTGTCCGTGCCGCCCGGCCTGAACAACGGCGTGACCGATTTCCTTGCCGGCCGTCACGGGCAGCGGTTGCTCCAGGGCGTGGAACAGATGGAAGAGAGCGACGCCCAACTGGCCGCTCGGATTGCAACCGTCGGCCGCCTCCGCTATGCGGCTCCGGACCGGGTTCCCGCCGAAATTTTTGCCGCCGCCGCACAAACCGGCGCCTATATCGCCCGGACTCCGGTATACATGGAGGGGCGGATCGAACTGCTCCAATACCTCCGGCAGCAGGCGATCTGCAACAACTACCACCGCTACGGCAACCTGGGCGAGCGGGCCATGGACTGACCCGCCCCGCCGGCTGCGCCGCACAACGCCCTCCCTTCTCCGCCCCGTCGGGGAGAGGGCCATGGAACCCGCCATGCACCAGCAAACCAAGGCCACCCTGTTGACGCTGGCGGCCGTCGCCTTTTGGGGCACAGCCGCCACGGCCTTTAAGATCGCGCTGGCCCACGTCGCCCCCTACACCCTGCTGCTGTACTCGGCGGCGGTGTCGACCCTGGCCCTGCTGACCATCCTCCTGCTCCAGGGAAAACTCGCCGCCCTCCGCACAATCCCGCCGGCAATGCTGCGCAAGGCTCTGCTGCTCGGCGCGCTCAACCCCTTTCTCTACTATGTAATCCTGTTCAAGGCCTACGCCCTGCTGCCGGGCCAAATCGCGATGTCGCTCAACTACGGCTGGCCCCTGGTTCTGACCCTGCTGTCGGCGCCGATCCTCAAGCAACCGCTTGGCCGCAGCCAACTGGCGGCGGTGGCGCTCAGCTTTCTGGGCGCGATCATCATCGCCACCAAGGGAGAATTCACCCATTTTGGCGACGTCAGCCGGACGGGCCTCCTGCTGGCGGGCGGTTCCACCCTGATCTGGGCGGCCTACTGGCTGCTCAACGCCAAAGACGGCCTGGACCCGGTGCTCAAGCTGTTTCTCGGCTTCTGCTCGGGGCTGGCCTGCACCCTGGTCTGCAGCCCGCTGTTTGGCGGCGTGGTCTGGCCGCCTGCAGCCGCTTGGCCGGCGCTGGTCTACATCGGCCTGTTTGAGATGAGCATCACCTTCGCGCTCTGGCTCACCGCCCTGCAACTCACCTCCACCGCCGCCCGGCTGGGCAACCTGATCTACCTCTCCCCCTTTCTCTCCCTCTGTTTTCTCAGCCTGATCATCGGCGAGCGCATCCATCCGGCCACCTTTCTGGGCCTGTCGGTGATCATCGCCTCCATCGTTTTCCAGGAGGTCTGCAAACACCGCCAAAGCCGCCGCTGACGGCTTTTCCCAAGAGAAAAAAACTGGCTGGAACCCCTACGGCGCGGTATCTTTACTTATCGTCCCCCTTGACGCCACGAGCTTGCCATGGAACACAACAACCAACCCTGCGTCTCTCCTCCAACGCCGCCGCTGCAAAGCCTGCCGAGCTTGCCGGACTTGCCAGGTCTGCCGGTCTTTGCCCCGCCGCCGGCTCAAGCCCCCTGCTGAGGGCCAAAACCGGAACCCCGGTCCGGGGTCAACGAGCGGGCAGGCTACACCCTCTGCCCCTTTGTCCGCGATTTTATCGACACCCCCATCGGCCCGATTCCCCGCGCGGCCACCACGGCCAGCGTCCGCGATTTCTGGGGAACGGTCGGCGCCCGGATCGGGATCATCCGCCGCAACTACAAGGTCGCGCCCGGCATCTATGCAGTGGGCTCGCCCGGCCCACAGTCGCCGGTCCTGGTCACGGCCAACTACAAGCTCTCCTTTGACGCCCTGCGCCATCGACTCGGCCGGGTCGACGCCTGGCTGCTGGTCGTCGACACCAGGGGCATCAACGTCTGGTGCGCCGCCGGCAAGTCCACGTTTTCAGCGGAAGAGGTCTGCGAGTGCGTTCGCCGCTTTCGCCTCGGCGAACTGGTGAGCCATCGCCAGCTGATTCTGCCGCAGTTGGCGGCCCCAGGCGTGGCGGCGCAGGCGGTCAGGAAAGGCTGCGGCTTTTCGGCGCTGTTTGGCCCGGTGCGCGCCGCCGATGTGGCAACCTATCTTGCAAACGGCCAGCGCTGCAACGAGGCCATGCGCACGGTCACCTTTTCCCTGGCGGAGCGGGCGGTGCTGATTCCGGTGGAATTGTTCCTGGTGGGCAGGTCCCTGCTGATTGCCCTAGCGGTGGCTGTCCTGCTTTCCGGCCTGGGTCCGATGGTGTTCTCGCCGACGGCCGCCCTGGAGCGGGGCCTGATGCTGCTGGCCGGCGCCGGATTCGGCCTGCTGGGCGGCGCAGTGCTCACCCCCCTGCTTCTGCCCTGGTTGCCCGGCCGCCAATTCTGGCTCAAAGGGGTGGTTGCAGCCCTGCCGCTTGCGATCTTTGGCCTGCTGGGCCCTGGCCGCAACCTTGGCGCGGCGGAGCAAGCGGCCCTGGCGTTGTGGACCATCGCCCTCAGCTCCTACCTGGCAATGAATTTCACCGGCTCCACCCCTTTCACCTCACTCAGCGGGGTTGAATACGAAATGCGGCGCGGCCTGCCGGTGCAACTCGGAGCCGCAGGCCTGGCCCTAATCCTGTGGCTGGCCGCCCCTTTTTGCTGAGAGAGACGGAGGAAAAACCATGCGCGGCTATCGCTACATTGACGGACTGGCCACCCTACAGGTCGATTGCGAGCGGTGCGTCGGTTGCGGCGCCTGCGTGGTGGTCTGTCCGCACCGCATTTTCTCGCTCGAGGCCGGACGCCTGGAGATCAACGACCCTGATCTGTGCATGGAATGCGGGGCCTGCGCCCGCAACTGCCCGGTTCAGGCGATCACAGTCGACGCCGGGGTGGGCTGCGCCGCCGCCGTCCTCAGCGCTTGGGTCAACCGGTTTTTCGGCCGCAAGGTCCTGTCCGACTGTTGCTGAAGTTCTCCCCTCAATGATCAAGGAGCCTGTATGAACGACGCCTTCCCTGTGCCGAAAGTGCTGGTCAGCCGCTGCCTGGGCTTTGCCGCCTGCCGCTATGACGGCCAGTTGCTGAAAAATTCCCTGGTCGAACAACTGCAGGCCCACGTCGAGATGCTCCCGGTCTGCCCGGAAACCGATTGCGGCCTGGGCATCCCCCGCGCCCCAATCCGGATCTGTCAGGCCGGCGAGGGGTGCGTGGTGTATCAGCCCGCCACCGGCCTGGACGTGACCAGCCAACTCCAGAGCGCCATTGACGCCGTTTTTGCCGCCCACCCGCAGGTCGACGGCGTTGTGCTTAAAAGCAAATCGCCCAGTTGCGGCCTCTTTGACGCCAAGATCTACCAGGCGGTCGACAAACCCCAGTTCCTCAGAAAAGCAGCCGGCCTCTTCGGCGAACAGGTGCTGCGGATCTTTGCCGGCCAAGCCGTTGAAGACGAGATGCGGCTAAGCAACTTGGCCCTGCGCGAACATTTCCTGATCAAACTGTTCACCCTGGCCCGCTTCCGCGAACTCAGCCAGCGCCCGGAGATGGGCGGCCTGGTCGAGTTCCATGCCTCCCACAAGCTGCTCTTTCTCGCCTACAACCAGAGCCGCTTCCGCCTGGCCGGCAAGATTGTCGGCAACCACTACCACCTGCCGGCAGCCGAGGTGTTTCGCCGCTACCGCGAGGAACTGCTGCGCATCCTGGAGGCGCCGCTGCGCATCCCCGGAATGATCAACACCCTCTACCACGCCTTTGGCTGGATCTCCGAGCATCTCGGGCCTACGGAAAAGCAGTATGTGATCAACTCGATTGAGGAATATCGCGACGAACGGCTGCCCCTGCAGGCCGTGACCCGGCTGATCGAGGCCCACGCCATCCGCTTCGACAACCAGTACCTGCAGCGCCAGGTGTTGCTCCGCCCCTATCCCCGCGGACTGGCGGGAATGAACGATTCCGGCCGCGGCCGGGAGGTGCGTTGAGGATGGCGAGTGTGAAAACGATTGATTGGCGCAGCGACACGGTCACCCGGCCCTGCAAAGCGATGCGCGCCGCCATGGCGGCTGCTGAGGTGGGCGACGACGTCTACGGCGAGGACCCGACCGTCAACCAGCTGGAGGCGCTGGCCGCCGATACCGCAGGGACCGAGGCGGCCCTGTTTGCCTCCAGCGGCGCCCAGTCCAACCTGCTGGCGCTGATGGCGCACTGCGAGCGCGGCGACGAATACATCGTCGGCCAGCAGGCGCACGCCTACCGGTTCGAGGGCGGCGGCGCGGCGGTGTTGGGCTCGATCCAGCCGCAGCCGCTGGATTTTGAACCCGACGGAACGCTCAGCCTGGAGCGGATCGCCGGGGCGATCAAACCCGACGACATCCACTTTGCCCGCACCACCCTGGTCTGCCTGGAGAACACCCACAACGGCCTGGCCCTGCCCCAGGACTACCTCGAGCGGGTGGCGCCGTTCTGCCGGGAGCGCGGACTGCGGCTGCATCTTGACGGGGCGCGGGTGTTCAACGCCGCCGTGCTGCAACGCACGCCGGTCACCAACATCACCCGTCATTTTGATTCGATTTCAATCTGTCTGTCCAAGGGATTGGGCGCGCCGGTGGGATCGGTGCTCTGCGGCGACCGGGAGCTGATCGCGCGGGCCCGGCGCTGGCGCAAGGTGCTGGGCGGCGGCATGCGCCAGGCGGGCATCCTGGCGGCGGCGGGGATCTACGCGCTTAAGAACAACATCGAACGGCTGGCCGAAGACCACGACCACGCCGCCCTCCTGGCCCAAGGACTGCGGCGCATTCCGGGCCTGCGGGTCGACCATGATCCGGCCCAGACCAACATGGTCTTTGTTGAACTTGAAGCCGACGCCGCCGCCCGTCTGCCCGATTTTCTCAAGACGCGCAACATCGTCGTTTCCGGCGGTCAGCGGTTGCGGCTGGTCGCCCATCTCGACATCGACCGACAGGACGTGGCAACCACCCTGCAGGCCTTTGCCGATTTTTTCACGGCAACGGAATAAGGCGCGACGCCGGCGCGAGGATAGCGGCCCGCCGCTACTGTTGCGGCCCGGCGCCCAGCCGGTACACGCGGCTGGCCACCCGGTATTTGATCAACTTGAGGCGATTGCGTTCGCACTCGCCGCCAACCAGCGCCGTCAGGCGCAGGGTCAACCGCCGCCACCAGGCCTCCAAGCGCCGAATCCAGGTGATTGTGCGCACCGTGGCCGCAGGGTAGTGCTTGCGATAAAAGAGTAATTCGCCACGCATCTTTTTTTCAAACACCGCCGCCGGATCGGTCTTTCGTTCGCTTTGCCCGCCGATGTGGGTGATCCTCGCCTCGGCGGCATACCCCAGCGGCCAGCCCGCCTTGCGGATGCGCAGGCCCAGATCAACGTCTTCGCCGTAGAGAAAATAATCAGGGTCAAAGCCCCGGACCTGTTCCCACACCCGCCTCCGGACCACCAAGCCGGAGCCAAGCAGCCAGGCGATGTCGCCGGGCAGGGCGGCAAAGGCGTCCTTGGCGTAATGGTGGCCCGGATAGGTCGACTGCACCGTGGGCTGAGGCGAGCCGTCGTCGTTGAAGGTGGCGGCGCCGGCCATCCCTATTTCCGGATGCGCCTCCATATAGTCGAGCAGGGCCTGGATGCAGCCTGGGGCAATACGGGTGTCCGGATTGAGCAGAAACAAAAACTCGCCGCTGCAATGGGACGCCGCCAAATTGTTGGCCCGGCCAAACCCGATGTTTTCGGCGCCGGCAATCAGGCGGACAGCGGGGAACCGCTGCTCCACCAGGGCAACGCTGTCGTCGGCCGAAGCGTTGTCGACCACCACCACTTCACCGATCAACCCTTGTTGCCCCTCCAGGGAAGCGAGGCAGTCCGCCAACAACGGTGCGGTGTTGTAACTGACGATAACAACAGAAACTCGGGGGGTCATGCGCTTGCTCCTTGTTCCCGGGCCGGTTGCCGCATAAGGCCGAACCGCATAAGGCCGACGTACTGCCGCATCACGACGTCATGACTGAATTTGGCAAGCGTCTCCTGGTCGACCACAATTTCGCTCGCCAGGGCCTCTTCTATTTTGGCGCGCAGGGCGGTAGCGTCGTTGACCGGAACCAGCCACCGGGCCAGCGGGCCTGTCAAAATTTCATTGGGGCCGTAGGGGCAATCCGCGCTGACCACAGGCGTGCCGCAGACAAGCGATTCGATCAGCACGGTGGGTAGGGCCTCGCCCGAATCCGAGGACAACACGGAAATTTTGGCCTGTTGCATCCACGGGTAGGGATTTTTTTGGAACCCGGCAACAACAACCCGGTCGGCAAGGCCGTGGGCGCGGATGAGTTGATCCAGCTCGGCATTGTCCTTGGTGAGCAGCACCAGTTTCACCGGCGCGACGACCTCGGCAAAGGCCTCAAACAGCAGATCATGCCGTTTGTTCGGCTCAAAGCGGGCAACGTGCAGGATGTAGGGTTCGGTTGGAATTTCCGGGATGGATTGCTGCGCCAGCGAGCGAATCCTCGCAAAATCAAGGGGGTTGTAGATCACCGCCATCTGCCGGGGCGCAACCTGGTTGTTCTCCAGCAGGGAGCGCTTGGCCCCTTCGGAAACCGCGATCAGGTTCCGGTTGTTGAAAAAATCGGTGATCCGCCGCATCAACCGTTGCGCCCGGCGCGGCGCGGTCTCCACTATTGCGGCAATATCACTCCAGTAATCGGAATGAATCCAAAAAAAGAGGCGGTCGGCCATCGCTTTGGGCAGGAAATTCGCGCGGGATTGGTAATTGGAAAGCACCAGGGCAAAGGGGCCGCGGGTTCGCAGCAATCGCCGGAAATACACCTTCAAAACGAGGGTTTGCACGATTTTATGCTTAGTGACCCACTCCGGTGGGTCGACCACATGCAGGATCAAGCCGTCAGGCACGACGAAGTCGATCTGGTTTTTAATCGTCACGACGTGGACTTCGTGTCCCAGTTCGGCAAACCCCTCGCCAACGTTCAACAGCACCCGTTCTGCCCCGCCGCCGGCCAGCGTGGGCGTGATCAATAAAATCTTGCCGGTGTTCCGTTGCGCCATGCCCCCGGAATCGCTCTCGGCTGTCGATTGATCCCGGCCGGCGGCTTGCCCATCCCGCACGCCCATTATTGCTGCATGCCCTTGAGCAGGGCCTGGAGGCCGACGGCCTGGAGCACGGTCAGGCATTCGTCGTGATGAAAAAATCCGGCCATCACCGCCGCGAACTGGGTGGCCAGAAAGACCGTGTCGGTGTCCTCCTCCTGGGCAAGCAGGCGGCGGCAGGCGGCGATGTCGTCCGACTCCACCGCGCCAACCAATTCGTTGAGCCAATCCAGCTGCTTTTCCTCGAAATGGAACTCCACCATCGCCTGGGCGTACATCGAAACGATGGCGGCCCGATTGTCGTAGACGGCGTCGAGATCGTTTTTCTCGGCCGCGTCCAGGACCACGTCAATCTGCTCGAAGAGCTCTTCCATGTCCTCGTTTTCTTCCGTCATTGTCGTTTCCTCTTGGGAGTTGATGAAAAAAGGGGCAACAACTGCTGCCCCTGTGGATGATCTGGCCCGGCTGGCCGGCAATGCCGAGACAGACGGTGCAAGGGCGATGAACGCCCGCTCCGGTTGCGCATGGCGGTCGAACGCGGACCTCAGCCGGCCGGCGGCTCTGTTGGCGACGGCGCGACCATTTGCGCCTGAATGGCGGTGATGGCCACGGTGTTGACGATGTCCGCCACCAGACAGCCCCGGCTCAGATCATTCACCGGCTTGTTGAGCCCCTGGAGTATCGGCCCGATGGCCACCGCCCCGGAGGAGCGCTGCACCGCCTTGTAGGTGTTGTTGCCGGTGTTGAGATCCGGGAAGATGAACACGCTGGCCCGGCCGGCGACCTCGCTCTCCGGCATTTTCTCGTGCGCCACCGCCAGATCGACGGCGGCGTCGTACTGGATCGGGCCGTCAATCTTCAACTCCGGCCGGCGCATGCGGGCCAGTCGCACCGCCTCGCGCACCCGTTCCACATCCTCTCCCTGGCCTGATGCGCCGCTGGAGTAGGAGAGCATGGCCACAATCGGCTCGATGTTGAACATGGCGGCGGTCTCGGCGGAACGGATGGCGATCTCGGCCAGTTCTTCGCTGTTGGGGTTGGGGTTGACCGCGCAGTCGCCGTAGACCAACACCCGCGTGTCCAGGCACATGAAAAAGACGCTCGACACCACCAGCACGTCGGGCCGGGTGCGGATAATCTGGAAGGCCGGGCGCACGGTGTGCTGGGTAGTGTGGACCGCGCCGGACACCATGCCGTCGGCCCGGTTGGTGTGCACCATCATGGTGCCGAAATAACTGACGTCGTTGATGGCGTCGCGGGCGTAATCGCGGGTGGAGCCCTTGTGTTTGCGCGCCTCATACAGGCTTTCGATGAACTCCTCGCGCAGCTCCGAGGTCGCGGGATCGATAATCGCCACATCCTGCAGTTTCAGGCCCAGGGCGGCGGCCCGGCTGCGGATGGTCTTCTCCTCGCCGAGCAGGGTGAGATCAACCACCTCGCGGGAACGGAGAATTTCGGCGGCCTGAAGGATGCGCTCCTCGTCCCCCTCGGGCAGGACAATGTGCTTGCGCGCGGCCCTTGCCCGCTGGAACAGCGAATATTCGAACATCAGCGGCGACATGGTGGTGGCCGCGGTTTCAATCACCCGCGCCTCCAGGCCGGCGGCTTCGACGTGACTCTCAAAGACGCCCAGCGCCCGGGCAATCTTCTGCGCGTTGTGCGGCTGCAGGGTCCCTTTGATCTCGCCGGCGCGCATGGCCGCAGTGTAGGTGTCGCCGGGCATGAGATAGATCGGCAGGGCAAAATCGTCGATGCCGTCCAGCAGCTTGACCATCGAGGGGCTGGGGATGAAATCGCCGGAAAGAAACAACCCCGCCGGTGAGGGATAGTTGCGCGAGGCAATGGCCCCCAGGGTGGCGAAGATGATGTCCGGCCGGTCGCCGGGGGTGATGACCAAGTCGTCTTCTTCCAAAAAATCAATGTAGTTGGCCGGGCTCATCGCCGCCACCTTGATGGCGTGCACGTCGCGCTGCCCCCCCGCTTTGGGGCCGCTGAAATGGCGCGCGCCCAGGGCTGCGGCGATCTCCTCCAGGGTGGGCATGCTGAAACCTTCCATTTCGGGCAGGAAATCGAGCCGATAGGGCTTGCCCTGATGGTGGGCCAGGAGTTCGCGCTTGGCCTCGGCCAGCAGCCCGGGATCGATGCGGTTGACGAAGATGGCCAGCAGCGGGCACTGGTACTGTTCGTAGATTTTTTCCGCCACGCCGATGTTTTCCAGAATTTCCGCGACGGTTCGATTGCGGCCGTTGATCACGTGCAGGGTCGGCGTCCCCAGTTCGCGGGCGAGGCGGATGCTGATGTCGTAGTCAAAGGCCTCCGACATGCTGACGATGTTGGGCCCCTCGCAGAGGAGAAAGTCACATTTTTTGCGCGCCTCTCCGTACTTGCGGACAATCTCGCGAAACAGCGTCTGCTCCTCGCCTTCGGCGATCAGGGCGCGGGCCAATTCGTGACTGACGCCGGCCATCTCGTCAAAGCGCAGGCCGATGTTGTAACGCTGCCGAATCAGGCTGATGTCGTTGTCCGCCTTGCCGTCGCCGGGGATGATCGGCCGGAAAAAACCAATGCGGCCGATCCTCCGCGAAAGCAGCTCCATGACGCCCAAGGTGACGACCAGTTTGCCGCAATCTTTTTCCAGGTTGGCGATGTAGAGGCTGTCGGCCATATTTGCGCTCCCACGGTGAGGACGAAAGGAAAAAAAACATGCATACCGGCATGATAGTTGACGACAGCAAACAACGCAAGCAGAGACCCGTCGGCGCAAGCGCCCTCATCACTAACGAACTCAATAAATGATATTTTAGACTATCACTCTCTCCGCTTTTCTTCCCCATTGCCAGCGGGCCGTCCTTGGTTACTTTGCTAAGCAATCACAACTATGGAATCTCTGAGGAGCACAGAATGGATTTGCACGAATATTTTACAACCGCACAGGGCACGGGAATATTGGCGACGGCCGCCGCCAACGGCGAGGTGACCACTGCGGTCTACGCCAAGCCGCATGTCCTGGACAACTCCAGCGTGGCCATGCTCATGCGCGAGCGCCTGACCTACGCCAATCTGCAAACCAACAGCCATGCCAGTTATCTGTTTCTTGAACAAGGGCCAGGGAGCAAAGGCATCCGACTGTATCTGCACAAGATCGATGAATCCGACGATGCCGAGTTGATCCGTTCCATGACCCGCCGTCATCTCAGCCCGGAAGAGGATAGGGCCAAGGGGCCTAAACATCTGGTGCGTTTCCGGGTCGTCAAGGTGCTGCCGCTGGTCGGAGACGGCCCGCTTGCGGCATGACCGCCATACGCTGGGGCCTTTGCTGCCTGTTCAAGGAAGAGCCGATTCATTTTGGGATCCGTCAGGCTACCCATTTGGCCAAATTTGATCGCAACCGCCAGCTGGAAATGGTGTCGGCAACGATCCTAGCCAACGGCCATGCCTTGCTGGCGGCCATTGCCTACTGCGCCGACGCCGGCATCGGCGCATTCCGGGTCAACAGCCGTATTTTCCCCTTGAAAACTCACCCCCAGGTTGGCTACCGGTTAGCCGATTTACCGGATTATGTCGACATTGAAAAGAGTTACAGGCAAGCGGCGGAACAAGCCCGGCGTCACGACGTCCGTCTCAGTTTTCATCCCGACCAGTTCACCCTGCTCTCGTCGCCGGACGCCGGCGTCACCGCTCGTTCGCTTGCCGAGCTGGCCTACCACGCCGAGGCGGCGGAGTACATCGGCGCCGACGTGCTCACCCTGCACGGCGGCGGGGCCTACGGCGACAAACCGGCGGCTTTGGCGAGGTTGACCGAGGCAATCCTGCGTTTGCCGGAACCGGTGCGCTCCCGTCTGGCCCTGGAAAACGACGACCGGATCTATGCCCCCGAGGATCTGTTGCCGATCTGCGCCGCAACCGGCGTCCCCTTTGTCTACGACGTTCACCATCACCGCTGTCGTCCCGACAATCTGACGGTTGACCAGGCCACCGAACGCGCCCTGGCCACCTGGAACCGCGAACCGCTCTTCCACCTCTCCAGCCCCAGGGAGGGGTGGAGCGGCGCCAACCCGCGTCCGCACCACGATTTTATCGACCTCCGCGATCTGCCGGAGTGCTGGCGCTCCCTGCGCGTCACCGTCGAGGTCGAGGCCAAGGCCAAGGAGTTGGCCCTGCATCGTCTGCGCAACGATCTTGCCGGTTTGTCGTAAAAATCAAAACACGCCGCTGCCTCCTCCCCCCGCCAAACAACCTAGACCCCGCAAGCGCTGAATATTCTTGAGAATGGATTCCATTCTCCCGATTTATCTTTTTTCCGCAGCCCAAACCAAGCAGGCGGAGATATGCTCGCCAAAATCCGAATCTACGGGAGGGCGTGAAACTGCTAGCGCTTCAGGCTGAATGACCAATCAGTGTTTGGCGCGCTTAAAGGAAAAATACGCGCAAAATAGGTGGAAAACGTCACAAACCCCTTGATTTTGTTCATTGACAGCATTTTCCTTCTCATTTATAGTCACCGCTACATTGGCCAGAGGCCCGGTTACAGACAGACAAACCCAAGATTATTCAGCAAAAAAAGGAGGCGGAGACACTATTCAGAGTTAGGAACTACTATTTGCAGCAAGCAGTTCAACAAAACTACAATAAAGGGGGAGTGCATAAATGTCTCAAACACAAACTACTTTTCCAAGATGGATTCCATTGCTTGGAGGTCTTTTAGGCAGCACCACTATTGGTTTATTGTTGTATGCGTTTAGTGTTTTCATCAAACCGCTTCAAGCACAGTTCGGGTGGTCTGTCACCGACGTCACCTTGGCCTACGCCATCATCTGCCTCGTTTTCGGTCTGTTAACCTTTCCTGCAGGTCGCATCAGCGACAAATTTGGTCCCCGGAACGTCGTCCTCTTCGGCGGTCTGTTCATGGCCTTCGGCTTTTTCATGGTTTCGACCATCGTTCCACCCGATCCAACCGCACTGGCTGCAAAGGATCCTGCCGCATTGGCCGTCGCTAAGAAGGCCCTCTGGATGCTCTATCTCTACTATGGCGTTGTCTGTGGTATTGGCGGCGCCATGGTTTATCTGCCGCCGATCGCCACAGCCCCCAAGTGGTGGCCGGACAAACGCGCCCTGGCCACCGGTTTCACCGTTGTCGGCCTTGGCCTCGGTTCGTTCATCATGGCCCCGCTGGCCACCAAGATGATCAACCATTTCGGCAGCGCCCTCCCTGTTTTTAAATATGTCGCCATGGCCATGGCGATCATGGTTGTTGTTGCGGCCATGTGCCTGAAGGTGCCGCCGGCAGGCTACAAACCGGCCGGCTGGAATCCGCCTGCGCCCGCTGGCGGCGCCGGAGCGCCCAAGGCCTATCGCGATTACACCTACGAAGAAACCAAAAGCACCCCACAGTTCTGGTTGCTCTGGGTAGTTTATTTTGGTGGTTCATTCGCAGGCCTCATGGTTATCAGTCTCCTCGCCAAGCACGGCATCGACGCCATGACCACCGCCTACAAACTGAAAGAAGGTCTTGACGTGGCAGCCAAATTGCCTGCCGACGTGGCGAAAAACATTTCCATGGCGGCTGCCTACGGTCCCAGCACCCTGGCAATTTTCAACGCTGCGGTACGCGTCATGATCGGTCCCCTGGCCGACAAAATCGGCACCAAAAAGATTTTCATCACCCTGTTTACCCTGCAAGCTGTCGCCATGGTGGCGCTCTACCCGGCAGGCTCAACGACTGCAATGCTGGCGGTAGTTGCCGGTGTCATCGGCTGGAACTACGGCTCCATGTTTACGCTGTTCCCGGCCACCCTGTTGCAGTACTACGGTGCAACCGCTCAAGGTTCCAACTATGGTCTGCTGTTCACCGCCTGGGGCGTCGCCGGTTTTTGCGGCGTTTTCGCCGGCGGCTGGCTCAAGGATCTCACTGGTTCCTTCTTTGTGCCGTTCATCGTCTCCGCTGTCATTCTGGGCATTTCGGTTGTCATTCTGGCTACCCTGAAGGCGCCTGAGAAAAAACACGCATAACCAACCACACCTTTAACTCTTCGATGTCCGACGAGGCATCCTGGGAAACCAGGATGCCTTTTTGTTGTTGCCGTTGCCGCGCTGCGATTGATTGTCAATTCGGCGCGCAGAACACAAGGCGCCCATGCGCGCATGGGCACAGATCATCACATCACAAGGAGAAGAAATGGCAGACGTAAAACCCATGGGTAATCCGGCAGTTGTAGGCTTGGCAGGCTTCGCGATCACGACGACGCTGCTCCAGTTCCACAATATGGGATGGGGCGGAACAGGGACCGTTTTCTGTGCAGCCATGTTTGTCGGCGGATTGATGCAGTTGATGGCCGGATTTCAGGAATTCAAGTGCGGCAATAATTTTGGCTACAGCGCTTTTTGCGCCTACGGCGCGTTCTGGATGGCCCTTGGCCTGATCTGGCTGCTGGCCGACGCTGTCCCGGCGGAGTGGAAACATCTGAAAATCACCCCTTTTGACATTGGGCTGTTCCTCTGCGGCTACACCATCTATACGCTTTTTATGTGGGTTGCCGCGATGAGAATCCACACCGCCATGGCGCTGACCTTTACCACCTTGCTCCTGGGTTTTATCGGACTGGACCTGGTCTTCCTTGCCGGCATGAAAAATGTGCTGCTGATCACCACCATTGATCTGTTCTGTTGCGCCTTCATGGCCTTCTACATGATGGCCGCAGCGATCTACGCCCAGGTGTTCGGCCGGCCGATTCTGCCGGTCGGCGCTCCTTGGCTGAAGTAATTCGACAGCCGCGCGAAGCCGCAAAAAAGGGCGTCCCGGTTATCCGGGACGCCCTTTTTTTGTCTGCTCAAAACAGATTGAGCCGTTGAACCTCAACCCCTCTTCGCTTCCCTCACTCCACCCCAACGGCAACCAGCGCCACCGTGACGTTGTCGTGACCGCCGGCCTCGTTGGCCAGGACGATCAGTTGCTCGGTGCTTCGCCCGAGATCCCCGCCAGCCTCCCGAAGGCAGCGGGCGATTTCCGCATCCGCCGCCATGCTGGTCAGCCCGTCGGTGCATAGCAGCAGCAGATCGCCGGCGCGCATTGCCTGCTTGTGTAGGGCGGCAACCACGCTCGGCCCGGCGCCGACGGCGCGGGTGATGACGTGTCGTTGCGGCGAATGCTCGGCCTGGTCGGCGGTCAAGGCGCCCTGCTGACAAAGTTCGTTGACCAGGGAGTGGTCGCTGGTGAGCCGGCGCAGGTCGTGGTCGCGCCAGAGGTAGATGCGGCTGTCGCCGACATGGGCGAGCAAGGCCTGGTCGCCAACGAGTTGCGCCACCGCCAGGGTGGTGGCCATATTTTTGCCCAGGGCCAGCCGGTGCTCATAGGTGCGGCTGTTGACGTCGGCAACCAGGGTTTCCAGACGGCGCAAACGGCTCGCGCCCGCCAAAAAAGCAAGAGGGCTGCCGCTGGAGACGCGAGGAGGAACCGAGGCCAATTCGCGCAGATGCGACAGGGCCGTGCTGCTGGCGACGTCGCCGGCGTCCAGACCGCCCAGGCCGTCGGCCACTGCAAAGATCCCGGCAGGGGCGTGGAGCAGCAGGCCGTCTTCGTTGCACCGGCGCACCCGACCGGGATCGGTGGCCCCGGCGTAGCGCACCTGAAACCCGCCGATGGCGCATTGCCCCTGCTTCACTTCCACCTTCCGCCCCTTTGCTTGCACCTCGGCGATCCGTCAGAAATCCGCATGGATTCAGCGCACCGTGAAGGAGCGTTGGGCGTTGCGGGTCTGGCCCTGGGCGCTGACCCGGAGGATCACGGTATATTTGCCGGGTTCGGCTGATTCGGGCACGGCAAAGGTTAGGGTGTTTTCCCAGGTTCCGTTTTCCCGTTCATTTGATTCGTCTTTGAGCACCGTCAGTTCCTTGCCGTTGCGCAACAGGCTGCTCTTTTCCCGGACCTTCACCCCTTGTTTGGCGGCGCCGGCAACGCTGTACTGCAAAACCAGCTGCACCTGTTCGCCTTTGTTCACCTTGGTCGGGGTCAGCGCCGACTTATGAATTTTCAGGGTCAGACCGCCGCCCGTCTTGCCCTGGCGTTGCCTTTTGGCGGGTTCCTCGCCGGTAAGTTTGCGGGTGGTTTGCTTGATCGACCGGCCAAGGTCGTCGAAAAAAGCCTCGACCTTGTTTCTCGGTTTTTCCTGGGTCGCCACATACCCCGCCCCGGCGCCGGCGGTAAACACCAACGGCGCGCAGCCGCCAAGCAGCACGGCGGCGGCGACCAAAAAGACAGCAAAAAATTTACCCGACATGGATGCGGCGCAACGCGATCAACGTATTTTTCGCGAGCGGTCTTCAAGCACCTGCCACTCGCTTGCCGGGCTGGCGCCGTCCGGACCGGCGACCGCCATGGCCTCGACGCGCTTCTCCTGGCGCTTCGTTTCCACAGCCTCCAAGGCCGAAGCCGCCTTCGGTGCTGTTTTTTCGACCAAGGCCCCAGGAACTGAATCCGCTGCCTTGGCAACCGCCGCCGGTCCGCCCGCCCCATCGGCTGCAACCGGAACGGTAAACGATGGCCCGGTAAAGCGGCTGACCAGCAGGGCGCCGCAAAGGATAAGCCCTAGAATCGCGGCCGCATAGGCCCATTGCCGCCGCTGCAACGGCTGGGAACGGCGACTTCGGCCTCGGCCAAGGGCCGGGTTGAGGATAGTGGATCCATGAATTGCAGGCAAGGGCTCAGCCGGTTCGGCGGCCAGCAGGGTGGGCTCTTGCACGGGAGCAACCGGCGGCGCAGCGACCGGGGCAGCTTGTTGGGGCAACAACAGATCATGATGGCCGCCGATGGTCGCCAACGCGGCAAGGAAGGCCTCGGCATCCTGGAACCGCTGCGCCGGCTGTTTGCTCAGCGCCGTGCGCAGGGCGGATTGCACCTGGATCGGGAGATCGGCGGCCAAGTCCTCCAGGGCGGGTTGCTGCACCAGATGGCCGGAAAAAATCTCGGTCATCGACCCTTTGAACGGTGGTTGCCCGGTCAGCAGTTCAAAAAGGATGACGCCCACCGCATAGAGGTCCGAGGCTGGGCAGACGTCGCCGAAGGTCTGGGGGTCGATCCGTTCCGGCGCCATATACACCGGGGTTCCCGGCCCCTGCGCCCCAAGCGAGGTCAGGCGGGTTGCGGCGTCGGGTTCAAGCACTGCCCGGGCGATGCCGAAATCGGTGAGTTTGGCCAGCCAGCGGCCGTCGGCCTGCTGTTGCAGCAGGATATTGGCGGTTTTGATGTCGCGGTGGACAATCCCCTGATTGTGGATGCAGATCAGGGCCCGCAGCACCTGCCGGACAACGTCCAGAGCCGTGGCCGGCGGCAACCCGGAAGCGCCGGCAGCGGCCAGCCGCGCGGCCAGGGTCTCGCCGGCGAAATATTCCATCACCAGATAGAGGCAGCCGTTTTCCTCGACCCGGTCATAAAGGGCGACAATATGGGGGTGGACGCCGATGGCGGCGTGCATGCGGCATTCCCGCTTGATCCGGGAACACACCTCCTCGTTGCCGCTCAGCTCGGGCCGGATGGTCTTGATCGCCACCTGCCGCGCAAGCTGCAGATCATCAGCCAGATAGACGTTGCCCATGCCCCCTTCGCCCAGCGGCCGCAACACCCGGTAGCGCCCGGCGATCAAACCGCACGCGTCGACGACCGCAACCGGCGGGTGGTCGATCACGCTGGTGTCGACAAGGGTCTGTAAATCATTCATCATTCTCGAACATCTCGGAAGTTCAGAAAACCTGCGCAGAGGAGCAGCCAGAGGAGGAATTGGGCCGACAGTAGAGAAAGGCCAGTATAATAGACGCTTCCGCCGAAGTCAAAACCTATCGCCTCCCGGACAAAGGCGGGTATCCAGCGCACGCCTTCGCCGCTGAGCGACGCGAACAGGGCGGTAGCGGCCATCTCCAACCCCCAGCGGGCCGGGAGCAGATCGGCCGCCAACCGCAGGGGACCGCTCATCCGTCCGTAGAAATCAGGGCCCAGGCCGCCGGAAAGGAGCAGTTGGGGCAGGACCACGGCAATCGCCAGCATCACTGAAAAGCGGCCGCCGCTCGAATCGGCCGCGCTGAGCGCCAGCCCGATGGCCGCCGAGGTCCAGGCAACCGCGACCATGGTCAGCCAAAGCGGCGCAAAGGCGGCCTGACGCAGGGCGGGATGGAGCCAGCAGACGGCGAGAAACACCAGACATTGCACTGCGGAAAGCGCCAAGCAGAAGGGCAGTTTGGCCGCCAGATAGGGCAGGATCCGCAGGTGCGACATCCGTTCCCGCCGGTAGATCGACCGCTCAGTGGAGATCTCCAGACAGGCGATCAGGGTTCCCGAAAACACGGCGGTCATCACCGTCATCAGCAGCACGCTCATGGGCACGGGCAGGTTGGCCGCGCCTTCAAAACGCAAGGCATGGAGCAGGTCGGCCCCGGAGCGGGGGTCGGCGATGCCGGCGGGCGCGAGCAGGAGCTTGAGCTGGCGCTCCATGATCGGCCCGCCCAGGGACACCGCCGCCTGGATGTCCGCCCTGCGCGCCAGCACCGTCGCGTCGGCGGCGATGCCGGCGATGTGCTGCGACAGGGTGACCAGCGCCAGCACCGCCGGAATGAGCAGAAACAGCAGCAGCCGTTTGCCGGATCGGCTGCGGATGTGGAGATGCCGCTGGGAGAGAATGCCCCAGGACCGGAGCGCTTCGCCGGGCCGGAACCCCTGGCGGCCTTTCGGGAAAAACGCCCGCAGACGCGAGGTTGACGGCGGCGGCAACGCCTCTGACGCCTCTAACTCCTCTGCCCCTGCCTCCAGCAGCAGCCGGGCGGCGGCGGACAGCCTGTCCGCGACCGTGTCCCGGTACACCGGGGATGCGAGGTACTTTTCGGCATAGCGGAGGGCGATTTCCTCCTGGCCGCGGCAGGCTGGATCGGTCCCGGCTCGGCCCTCCTCGCCGGTCAGCAGGTCAAAAATCCGGGTCGGCTGGATCAGCGGCGTCCCCTTGTCGCCGAAAAAAGCCAGGGCCTCGGCCGGGGTCCCGAAAAACACCAGCCGCCCCTGGGACAGAATCGCCACCTTGTCCAGCAGGGACAGGTTGTAGAGCACATGGGTGGTGATGACCACGGTGGCCCCGTTGTGGGCCAGCCCCCGGAAGTGGCGCATCAGCCGCTCCTCGGTGCTGGGGTCCAAGCCGGAGGTGGGTTCGTCCAGGAACAGCAGGCTGGGCCGCACCAGCAGTTCGGCCCCAATCGACACCCGCTTGCGCTGGCCGCCGCTCAGCTGGTGGATCGGCAGCCGGCGGACCTGACTCAAACCCAGGGTTTCGATGGCCCCGTCGACAATGTCGGCCCGCTGGGACGGCGACAGATCCGGCGACAGCCGCAACCGGGCGGTGTAGTCGAGGCTGGCCTCCACGCTCAGTTCCGGGTGGAGGATGTCGTCCTGGGGCACGTAACCGATGGTGTTGCGGAACATGGACGAGCCGCTGTCCAGGACTGTCTCGTTGTACAGCACCCTCCCCTGCTGCGCGGGCGCAAATCCGTTGAGGGCTGTGAGCAGGGTGGTTTTGCCCGCCCCGGAAGGGCCGAGGATGCCAACGAATTCCCCCGGCGCTATGGCCAGGGTGACGTCGCTGAGCAACCGCCTGCTCTTGCCTCGGCTGGGTTTCGCCGTCCGGGTGAGGCCGACGCATTCCAGGGTCACGGCCTGTCCGCATTCCCGTTGGCGCACCGCCAGCGAGCCGTCGGCCTCCAGGCGGAAGTTGAAATGGGTCGAACCGACCACCACGGTGTCGGTTGCCGCCAGCCGGGTCCGGGATGTGGCGACGCCGTTGACCCAGACGCCGTTGAGGCTGTGATTGTCGACCAGGTGGAGCTGGCCCTGACGATTGTTCAGCACGGCGTGGCGCGAACTCACCGTGGATTCAAAGCCGAGCGGCAGATCGCACTCGCTGCTCCGGCCAATCACCCACTGAGGTTTGGCCGGCAGAGTAAATTGCCGGGTCTCCCGGCTGCTGTGCTCCTGAAAACGAAGATGGCGGATTGCGGCTGAACCGAGCCCAATCAGGTCGCCGTGCTGCAGGCGGACCAGGCCGTTGATACGGAGGCCGTTGACAAACACCCCGTTGGTGGAGTCGAGATCCTCAAGCACATAGCTCCCCTCTTCGCCGGCAATCAGGCGAACGTGGCGGCGCGACACCGCGGCGCCGGCCACCACGATCTCGCACAGTTCGGCGTCGCGGCCGATGGTTGTCCCCTGGCCGTCAATGCAATACTCCCGATGGGAGCAACCGGCCTCCAGGGCCGCCAGATAGGCGGCGCGGGGCAGCCGGGGGGTTGGTGGGCCTGATGAGTCCATAGGTGCGTCTGCAAAGGGGAAAAGGGTTCAGCCTCCAACGCTGGGGGCGGCGAGGAGGCTGAACATAAATAATCGTGTTGGGATGCCGCCGAGCGTGCCGCTCGGTTTCAGCTCTTGCCGCCTCCCGGCGCGGTTCCAGCCGGCGTGCCGGGCGGAGCATAGGGGTTGCGCAGATACAAATCCTCGTCCTTGAGGGCGGGGATGACCTTGTCGAGCTTCTGCTGGGCCTCGATGATCCGGGGAAAGGTCGGCGGCTCAATGGCCTCAAAGGCAGAGGCGTCGTAGTACATGACGCCGCTGCCGGTCGGGTATTCCACCCCGACCTTGACGTTGTGCTTGCCGCCGTCCACCGGGATGTAGGCCCGGAAGGTCAGCACGTAGTCGCTCTGCATGGTGTTCTGAATATCCTCGACGGTGCGAGTGATGGTGTCGTAGGCCCCGCCGATGGCGTAATATTTGCCGAAAGAATTCTTGGACAGGGCCTGAAGGTTGCGCTGATCCGGCCCTTCCGGTCCTGGCCCGGTGAAGCAGAGCGAATAGATCGGGGTTGGAATCTTGAGGCTGGAGATCCGGGTCATCAGATCGGAGCGAGTGACGGCGGAATCGTCGTCGCGGCCGCTGCCCAAAACCAGGATCGAGGTGGAGACGATATATTCGACCTCGCTGGAGGAATCGCCGCCCACTGCGCCGGCCGCCATCTGCATGGCTGCGGCCACGCCGTCGTAGAGCCGGGTCTTGTCGCCGCGCGGTTGCAGATCGGCCAGACGACGACCCAGGATTCCGGGGTCGCGGTCAAAAGTGGACAGCACCGTATAGCCCTCGCTGCTGTTGTCCAGGGCCAGCAGGGCCACCTGATCCTGAGGCCGTTTGGCGTCGATGAATCGCGCCGCCGCCCGGACCATGGCCTCAAAATTCGCCCCTTTCATCCCCTTGTTGACGTCAAGCGCCAGGACGGTGCGGGTGGCCTCCTCGCGGTTGCGGATCGGCTGAATCAGGTACTGTTTTTTTCGGGGGTCATAGGCCCGGCCTTCGACCATGACGCCGATGTTGAGCACGTTGAGATTGACCAGGGGATTCATCTCCTGATCAAAGGTGCGCATATAGACGTGGACAAAGGGATAAAGCGCCGACTCCACCCGGAAAATCTTGACCCCGTAACCCTGCGATCCGCTCGCGCCGGTTGCCGCGTGGCCGATGTTGGCGGCCAACGCAGCGGCGAGAACCAGCGCCAGGATGATCAACTCCGCCGCCACCGGCTGTATTTTGCTCCACCATTTCATATCCGACTCCTTGCTCCACTGGTTGCACTGCATTGGATCCTCATTACATCTGAGAAAAGGGCTTGCCCAGATTGTTGACGCTTTTGCCGCCCGGTCCCTTGAGCGAACTGTAGGCCACCTTGGTGGTTCCGGTTGCGGTGTCGAGGACAAAGGCCCCGTAACCGCCTCCGGCGTCCCAGGTGACAATCTGGTAGCGGCCGGTGTTGGACAGCGGCACGGCCCTGTCTTCGTGCGGGTCAAGCACGGCCACCGGCAGGGAAGGCGGATCGTTGTGCACCGCGCCCATGAGCAGGCAGGCCATCAAGACTATCAGCCCGCCCAGCGCCAACCCGCCCGCATAATTATTCGGCCATACGCCTCTCATTGATCAAAGCCTCCGCTGAAATTTTATTGCCCAGAAGCGGCTGACTGCGCAACACCTGCGCCACGTCGTCCTGCCCGCTTTGCTGTTTGGCGATGGTGGTCTCTTGGGGGGTCGAGCTTTCGGCGGAGGTCGCCGCCTTGGCTTCGGCCTTCTCCTCGGTCTTGACGTCGGCCTTGGCCACGGCGGCGGGACTGTTGCTGGCTCGCTCGGTCGGCGCCTTTTTCTGGCTCGCCTTGCCCGCTTCCTTCTCTTTGGCCACCTTGTCGCTGGCTTGAGCGGGGGCGGCAGTCTTGGCCACCGCTTTAGCCGGCGCCTTTTTCTCCGCCGACGCCACCGCCTCGGTCTGACTGGAGCCTGCCAGGGCCCTGGCCAGCATCTCGCGGCGGGAGGCGACCTGCTCCATATTGTCGCCCAGCGAACTCCACAACTCGACGTACACTTCGGTGTCGCTGGCGCTCTGGGCGCCGGCGGTTCCGGGCTTGAAGCTGGCCAGGGCCGCCTGGGTTTTGCCGTCGACCCGGCCGGTGACCGGCACGTTGTACCCCTTGAGGTAGAGGCAGGTCTGCATTTCGCCGACCTTCTCGGTCTGGCTTAAATTGCGGTAATCCTGCCGGATCTTGTCCAGCACCACCGAATCCGGCTTCATGTCGGGAATCAACTTCCAATAGGGCAGGTAGAGGTATTTGCCGACGATCTGCAAGACGCTGGTCTGCACCAACAGGCGGATCGCCGCATGCCGGCCCTGCACCTTCTTGACCGTGCCCTTGAGCCCAAAGGTCGGGCCGAAGATGGTGAATCCCAGCTCCTTTTCCGCCGCCGCCTTGTAGACGTTGATGGTGTTGACGGTCTGCATCCGGGCCACGCCGGACATTGTCTGAAAATCGAGCAGATTGAAATCGAGCGTGATCCGCGCCAGGCTGTCCTTGTCTTCCTGGTTGTAGTCCACCGAAATGGTGTCGCCGGGCACCCAGGACTGGTTGACGTTGAACGGCCTGGTGGTAACGCCGAAATCGGTGTTGCTGCCGCGCGTTTCCAGGCCCCGGTCAAACTCGGTGATGCCGCCGGAGAGGACGATGTCCGGGATCAGCTTGCCCTGGAAATTGGAATAGCCGGTCACCATCTGGTTGTTGATGAACACCGGGCTGTAGGGGATGTAGACCACGTTGCCGCCGATGGCGTTGAGCGCGCTCTTGGTCATCTCGGTGATGTCGCGCGGAATTTCGCCGTAGCCGTACTGGGAGAGCCCGGTGAAGTCGGTGATGTCCTTGCCCTGGATGTAGGCCCGCTTGCCGTAGATCTGGGTCATCCGACCCAACTCGGCCAGGGGTTTGTCAAAGCTGGTCTCCTTGACCTCGGGCATGTCCGAAGGCAGATCGACGTCGACGTTGCGCGGATCCATCTTGCCGCAGGCGCCCAGCCCTAGAAGCAGCATCGGCAGCAACAGCAGAAGGCCCGGAACTCTCCGGGCCGGCGATATTTTCTTCTCAAACAGCATGCTCGTTCCTCGCTGGCGGATTAGTTGGACAGGATGGTCTTGTCGCCGGACGAATCATCGATGATAATGATGTCGCCGTTGATTTCAGCGCCCGATTCCAAAATCACGCTGTTGAGCGCGCCGCTGTCGGACAGCACCACGTCGCCGGACCCTGATGCGGCCTTGCTCCGCGCCCGCTGGGCAAGGTAGGAAAAATTCTTGCCCGAGCTGCTGAGATCCTCATAGGACGACACCTCGTCGTCGGCCTGGATGCCGTCGTCCTGGTCGGCGGCGCGGGCCGCTCCGGTCAACATTCCGGTCAACAACAGGGTCAGGGTCAGGGCGGCTGCAAAGGTTCGCATGGCTGTTCTCCTCTTGGCTCTCAGTTGGCGACCACGGAGTCGACCGAAACACTGGAATTGTTGCCCGCCATCGACACCGAGACGTTGCCCAGATCGGTCTTGGTCATCACCTCGCCGCGCTGGGCCTCGGTCATCTGCACCGAGCCGATGTTGAGCCGGTTGTCGTTGCCGTCGATCACCCCGGTCAACCGGCCGCCGGTCACTTCGGAGGTCACCTTGCCGGCCGACGAGTTGCGCATCGACACCGAACCGATGTTGGAGATGTTGTTGTTGCCCTGAACCGCGTTGGTGATCGAATCGACCTTGACGTTGTTGGACACCTGGCCGGCAACGGAATTTTGCATCTGCACCGATCCGCTGTTGACGGTGTTGTTGTTGCCGTTGGCCGAGGCGGACACCGCGCCCGTGGCCCGGACCCGATTGACCACGGAGTCGGCCTTGCTGCCGGTCATGTTGATCGAGGCGGCGTTGGCGACGTTGCCCGAGCCCTTGATCCGGGCGTTGTATTCGCCGCCCTGCACCCGGTTTTCGGCGCGCAGGCCCAGCATGTCGGCCTGGCTGAGCGCCGGGATCGCCAGCAGGGCGCCGATGGTAAGGATATGTTTGACTTTCATTGCGTTTCTCCGCGAACAGATCGTTTGCTGTGCTTGAAATCCCGCGCCGCGACCCGTGCAACGCCGCGACGCGGGGAGAGGAACCTTAGTTGACGGCGATGGAGCCGGCGTTGGCCTGGTTGTTGTTGCCGCCTTCGACCGAGGAGGAAATGTTGCCGGTGTTTTCAACCTCGTTGACCACCCGGCCCTTAACCGCCATGCCGCCGCCCAGAGAGATGGAAGCGGCGTTGGCCTGGTTGTTGTTGCCGTCCTTGATCATGCTGGTGATGTTGCCGGTGGTGTTGACCTTGTTGGTCACCGATTTGGCGGTCTGGGCGCTGCCGATGACCGAGATCGAGGCGGCGTTGGCCAGATTGTTGTTGCCGCCGGAGATGGTGCTGGAGATGTTGCCGGCCTTCTTGATCTCGTTGCGGATCTCAGCCTCCATGCCGTTCTGGTCGGTGGTTTGCGCCGTGGCAGCGGCTTCGGTGGCGCTGTCGGTCGAACTGTCGGTGGTTGACGCGGTGGCGTCCGTGGCGTCGGCCCCGGTGTCGGTTCCGGTATCGGCGGTCGAAGCGGTGGCGCTGTCGCTGCCGGTGTTTGCCGAAGCGGCGGCGGCGCTGCTGCCTGCGGCGCTGGTCGAATTTGAGGTTGACGTCTGGGTTGCAGGCGCGGCGGCGGTGGCGGTCTGGGTGGTTGTCTGGGTCGCGGCGGTGTTAATGGTGATAACGTTGGTGTTGGTGTTGGTCGTCGGCTGCACGGCAAAGGTGTTGTGATGGATCGACGGCCCTTTGAGCTTGTGATTGAATGAGCCGAGCAAGGTTGAATCATCGCGCTCAGCGTGGGCCATACCGGTGGACAGGGCGAAAACGGCTGCAGTGGCAAGAAGCATTTTTTTCATAACGAAACCTCCATATATTGGTTGTTGGTGAGCAATTGTTGTTCGTTGTTGTGCGGCAATAGCTGCTGCAGACGAGAGAGCAAGCGCGGCGCCAGAAATTGGCGCGCAATCCAACCCGGCAAAAAACAACAGATGAATGGCACGTTACGTGACGGATCGATGGTGAAAAACGCCGACTGACGCCGGCGACGGAAGAAAACACCGCTTGGCCGGGGAGCCCATGGAGATAAAACTGTCCGAAAATCGGACAGAGAATGGCGGGATACAAACGATAGCGCTGAAATATGGTTTCTTTTGGGGATCAATCAAAGTGTAGGAAAAACGGACAGGGCCGGGGTGCAGCTGTCCGCTTTTCCTACAACCGGGCGGCGGAGGAGGGAATCAGGCGGCGATCTCGTATTTTTTCATCTTCTGATAGAAGGTCGAGCGGGCAATGCCCACCAGGGCGGCGGCGTCCGAGATGTTGCCTCCGGCCCGTTCCAGGGCCGCCTTGAGGTGATTTTTTTCGACTTCCTCAAGACTGGGAAAGACCTCGATCCGGGCCGGTTCCATGGCCCCAAACTCCTCGGAAAGCGCTAGGACGTCGCGTTCGGTGATCAGCCGCCCCTGGGACTGGACCGCCAGGCGCAAGAGGACGTTGCGCAGCTGGCGGACGTTGCCCGGCCACGGGTGTTGGGCGAGCAACTGGAGGCCGCCGTCGGCGATGCGGGGCGTCTTCCAGTTGTATTCTGCGGAAAATTTGGCAAGGAAATAATGGGTCAGCGGCTCGATGTCCTCCTGGCGTTCGCGCAGCGGCGGCACCTTGAGGGTGAAGCAGGAGAGCCGCTGAAAGAGATCGTCGCGGAATTGCTTGTCGCGGATCATGGCGGCCACGTCGCGGTTGGTGGCGGTCACCACGCGCACGTCGAGCTTGCGGGTGCGGGTGTCGCCCAGGCGGGTGATCTCGCCGTTTTCGAGGAAGCGCAGCAACTTGGGCTGGAGCACGAGCGACATGTCCGCCGCCTCGTCGAGGAACAGGGTTCCGCCCTCGGCCAGCTCCAGCTTGCCCGGCTTGTCGACCGCCTCGTGAAAGGCCCCTTTTTTCGAGCCGAACAGCTCGCTTTCAAAAATGCCCTCGGGGATGGCGGCGCAGTTGAGGGCCACATAGCCGCCCTTGCGCCCGGAAAAGGCGTGCAGGGCCACGGCCACATGCTCCTTGCCGCTGCCCGCCTCGCCCTGGATAAACACCGGCACGTTGATGGCGGCAATGGTGCGGATGTCCTCGTAGAGCTTGAGCATCCGCTCGCTTTTGACAATGGTTTCGTCCTTCGCGGCCAGCCTCGACTGCAGCGACTCCCGTTCCCGGTGCAGCCGCTTGCGGCAGCTCAGGTTGTCGAGGAGCGATGCGCCGTGCAGGGCCAGGATTTCCAAGAGGCTCTGCTCGGTTGGTTCGAAACAGTCCACCGCCTGATGATCCAGATAGAGACAGCCCATGGCCTGGCCGTCCCGGATCAAGGGCGCGCACATGGCCGAAGCGGCCTGACCCTTGCCTTTGCGGCCTCCGTCCCGGTCGTCGGCTCGGGCCGCGCGACAGCCCGCCATCACCTGTTGGACGATTTCGCGGCGAATCTCCAGGCTCTCGGTGCGCGGGTCAAAACAGTGGGCCGCCGCGTACAGCAGTTCGTTTTTGTCGTTGAGCAGGGCAAGGAAACCGCGCGCCGCGCCGGTCAGCCGCACCGCGCCGGCCAGGATCTGCTCGCCCAGCGCCCCTTGTTCGTCCACGCCCTGCAACTCGAGCAGCAAACCGGCGAGCTGCGCCGTCGGGGATGGCGCCGCCGCTGCGTCGACCTCCTCCGCCAACGGCAAGTCCGGCAAGGCGGCCTCCGGGCTGAAGAGAATGGTGGCCGAGTCCATTGGTCGCCCTGGCTTGACCGGGGGCTGGCTCTCGGCGGAAAACACCCGCGACGGCCGGTCGTCCTGGCGCTCGTCGACAAAGGTGAAGAAAAAATTGACGATCCGAAAGCTCATCCCGTGGCTGAGGCGGACGCCGCTGACCTTGCGTTCCTCCATCCACACCCCGTTGGTGCTGTCGTGGTCAAAAAGCATGTAGTCGCCGTTTTCCCGCCGCCCGATGGAGGCGTGACGGCGCGAGACCTGCGGCGAGGCAAGGACGATGTCGTTGTCGCTCTCGCGGCCAATGGTCGCCGCGGCGGCAAACTCCACCACCCGGTAATCCTGTGCGTCCTGACAAACAATGAGCGTTGGCATGAATCCGCTGTCAAAAGGTTAAAGGGACCGCCGACGGCGGGCGGCAACAGAGTCGTCGCGAGTATAGCACAGGGGCCAGGGATGTGAAACTTCGTTGTAGTCCGCCGCTGGCCGAGGCCACTCGATGCGGACAATTCAGCACAAGGCGCATTCGCGGGACGGCGCCGGCCGAGGGCGCCCTTTGTTCCTCCCTGCGGAGCACCGTGGTTTTATCACTGCAGGCGCAACCGTTCTGCGGCGGAGGATCCCCTTGCAAAGCGACGCGGCTGCCTGTAAACAAGGGCCGCAGACGCTTCTTCGCAAGAGAAGGTCACCTTTGGCGTTGTTGCCCCCACGCCCTCTTTCTCCTCTGTCTTCTTCTTGAGCCGCCCATGACGCCTCCCGACGCACGATCCGCCGCTGATTCCGCCGTAGCCGCTGTCCCGCCTCCTGGCCCGCGCATGCCCGAACTGCTGGCCCCGGCCGGCAGCTATGAAAAACTAACCACCGCCGTCCACTACGGGGCCGACGCCGTCTACCTGGGCGGCAAGGCGTTCAGCCTCCGGGCCCGAGCCGCCAATTTCGACGACGAGACCTTGCGACGGGGCGTGGACTACGCCCACGCGCATGGGGTCAAGGTCTACGTCACGGTCAACATCTTTGCCCACAACCGCGATCTGGACGGACTCGAATCCTATCTCGCCATGCTCCGCGACGCCGGGGCCGACGGCCTGATCGTCAGCGATCCCGGCATCCTGGCCATGGCCCGGCGGATTGTCCCGGACATGCCGCTGCACCTGTCCACCCAGGCCAACGTCACCAACTCGGCCAGCGTCCAATTCTGGGCCGAGCAGGGCGTCAGCCGCCTGAACCTCGCCCGCGAACTGGGCCTTTCGGAAATCCAGGCCATCCGGGCGGCAAGCGGGGTTGAGCTGGAGGTGTTTGTCCACGGGGCGCTGTGCATCTCCTACTCCGGCCGCTGCATGCTGAGCAACTACTTTACCGGCCGCAACGCCAATCAGGGCGATTGCGCCCACCCCTGCCGCTACTCCTACGCTGTGGTCGAAGAAAAACGACCCGGCCAGTATTTTCCAGTGGAAGAAGACGAGCGCGGCACCTATATTTTCAACTCCCGCGATCTCTGCCTGCTCCACCAGCTGCCGGCGCTGGTCGCCGCCGGCGTGAACGCGGTCAAAATCGAAGGCCGGATGAAATCGGCCAGCTACGTGGCGGCGGTGGTGCGCCTCTATCGGTTGGCCCTGGATTGGATCCGCGAGCAACTATTTTTAGGCCAACCTGCACTTAGCCTTGTTTTACCCGAGGTTTTTGATAAGGAATTGAGCAAGATCGGCACCCGCGGACGAACAGAAAACTTTTTCACGGCAAGGCCTTCATCCGAGGACATGCTTTATGATAGAATGAGGGTTGAACAAAGTTACGTGCCGGTCGGCATTGTCCGCGCCGTGAAACCGCTGCTGATCGAAACCCGCCATGTATTGAGCTGCGGCGACCGGATTGAACACCTGGGATCGACCATCGAACCGGACGTAACCACAGTCGTCGCCATGCACTTGCAGGACGGCGCGGCCATTCACCGGGCCAATCCCGGCAACCTGGTGGTTCTGGACACCGAACCGCCGTTGCAACGAGTTAAACCGCAATCCTTATTGCGAAAACACATCGAGTCATCATGAAGCCTTTTCTCAATGTCCCTTTTCTCCCCGAGGAAAGGTATGTCGATTTTCTCATCCAATGCGCCGGCGATCTGGACAGCGTCCATTTCAGCCTGCTGCACAGCCGGTCCCTCGACAGCCGGATCCGCATTGAACCGCCCCTGGCCCAGGAAGAAACCATCGCCAGCCTTGCCCGTCTGCAGGGGCCGAAGAAATACGCCCTGCTCAACAGCCGCTTTTACACCCCCGAACTGCTGACCGACCACAGCAACATCCAACCGGTGCTCCGTACCCTGGATCACTGCCTGGAGCGCGGCGTGATCGACGGCATTGTCTACTGCGATCACTACCTGCTCCAGGTGCTGGCCGACGAGGCCCCGGACATCGCCGCCCAACTGGAGGCGGTGCCCAGCGTCAACACCATGCTCGATTCCTGCCACAAGATCGAGGCCCAGCTGGCCTACATCGGAGAAACCGGCTTCAAAATGCCGGGCAAGGTCATCCTCGACCGCTCCCTCAACCGCGATCTGGACCAACTGGCCAACATATCGCTGCACCTCCACCAACTGTTTCCCGCGATCAAGATCGAGGTGCTGGCCAACGAAGGGTGCCTGCCCTACTGCCCCTTCAAGCTCTCCCACGATTCCTATATCGCCCTGGCCAACATCAACGGCAAGAGCCAGACCCACATCATCAACTGCGACATCGGCTGCATGCGGATGCTCGACGAACAACCCCACCGACTGCTGCAGTCGCCCTTCATCCGCCCCGAGGACATTGATCTCTATCTGTATCACGTGGACACCATCAAGCTCTGCGGCCGCACCCTGGGAACCGCCTTTTTGATCAACGCCATCAAGGCCTACCGGGCCAGACGCTACGAAGGCAACCTGCTTGACCTGATGGACGCGATGTCCTGGCTGGCCGACCGGCTGTACGTCGACAACCGGATGCTGTCCTTTGATTTTGCCAACATGCTCTCCCAATGCGACAACCGCTGCGACCGTTGCGGCTTCTGCAAGGAGCTGTTCGGCTCCATCACCCATCCCCTGCCCCTGCTCGTCAAGGACCTGCGCGCGTCTGCCAATTGACAGGGCCCCCATCCAAGGGTAAGGTTGGCCGGAACCGTCAACCCGGCGTCCACACCCCGACGTCAGGTTGAAAAGACGAACCGTATCCAGCGGATACACTGAGGTTTGCGGCCACATCATGGAATCATTTGAGCAGTTGCTGGCGGAGTCGACGAGAATTCACGGCCATATCTGCGCCGGCCAGGTGATCGGCGTGCGCATGTCCATGGCCGCGCTCGAGCGGATCGGCATCCGGGATCCCAAGGGCGCGGACCGGAAAAAACTCTATGTGCTGGTGGAGATTGACCGCTGCGCCACCGACGCCATCCAGTCGGTCACCGGCTGCAGCCTGGGCAAACGTTCGCTGCGCTGGCTTGATTTCGGGGTCATGGCGGCCACCTTTGTCAACCTGGAGAGCAACCGGGCGGTTCGCGTCATTGCCCGCGAGGAAGCAAGAGCCCTCTCCGAATCCTACTGCCCTGAGATCATGGACAAATACCAGCGGCAGCTGGAGGCCTACAAGGTCATGCCGCTGGACGAGCTGTTCGTCTTCCAGGAAGTTCGGGTACAGCTCAAAGACTGCGACATGCCGGGACGGCCGCTCCGCCGGGTCCAATGCGGCCAATGCGGCGACTGGGTCCAGGATTGCCGCGAACAGGAGCGGGACGGGCAAATCCTGTGCCGCTCCTGCGCCGGCGACCGCTATTATCAGCTGGTCGACGACCCCGGCCAGCCCTGACCGTCTTTTCCACCCACCTCCGCCATTCCCCTATCCCCCGATGCAGCGGCCCCGCATCCGCACCTTCAGCGTGGATTGCCGTGAGCGGTACGGCCAGGCCGTCGGCAAGATTCCCCTGGACCTGGGCATCCCCTGCCCCAACCGGACCCAAGGCGGGTGCCTCTACTGCCGACCCGCCAGCTTCACCCCCTTTTCCCTGCGGGCAACCGACGCGCTCGCCGAGCAGATCCGGCGCGGCAAGGAGCACCTGCTCAAAGGACGTTTCCAGCACTATGTTGGCTATTTCCAACAGGAAACCTCGACCGCCCTGCCCACGGCGGAACTCACGCCGCACCTGCTCCAGGTGCTTGACGATCCCGCTTGCCGCGGCCTGATCCTCTCCACCCGCCCCGACGCCGTGGCCGCCGACCTGCCCCCTGCCCTGGCCAGGGTGATCCAACAAAGCGGCAAGGAGTGCCTGATCGAGTTGGGGCTGCAGTCGATCCACGCGCGCAGTCTCCGCCTGCTCAACCGCAACCACAGCTTTGCCGATTTTCTTGACGCCGTGGCCCGGCTGAGCGGAGTCGACGGGTTACACCTCGGCGCCCACCTGATCCTGGGCATTCCCGGAGAATCAGCGGCGGACATGCTGGCCACGGTGCGCGCCGTCTGCGCTCTGCCCATCCAGGCCCTGAAACTGCACCATCTCCAGGTGATCCGCGACACGCCGCTGCACCGGCTGCACGAACGCGACCCGGTCCCGCTGTTCACCCTGCCGGGCTACCTGGAATTGCTGCTCCGCCTCCTGCCCCACATCCCCGGGGACATCACCCTCCACCGTCTCTGGTCCACGGCCCATCCCCAACTGCTGGTTGGGCCGCAATGGGGTTGCCTTACCGGCGAATTGAGCGCAAGGCTCCGCCGGATAATGGCGGAACAGGGAATCTGGCAGGGGCAGGCGGTGGAAGCGGCTTCGGGGGTCAGCTGAAGAGGGCGCTCAACAGGGGTGAGCGGTTGGTGCGGCGCAGCCGTTTGAGGAATTGGGGAAAATCGAGGCCATAGCGCCGTTGGTGGGCAACGCTCTGCTTTTGCGCATTTTTAATCGCCTTGTGCGGAATCTCGCCGGGAAAGGCCAGCAGGATCACGTTGCTCCGCTTCTTGACCTGCATCTGCAGGACGCGCCCGTCGCTGGCCTCGGCCAACGCCCCCAGGGCCTGATGATACAGGGGTTTGTCGCCGCTCCACAGATTGACGGCAAGCACGCCGTCCGGGCTGAGCCGGGCCAGGAGCGAGCGGTGCAACTCAGGATCGAACAGGGCCGGGGCCATGGCGCCGGGGCCAAAGATATCGAGAAACGCCACATGGTAATCGGCGGCGGAATCGCTCTCCAGAAAGGAAAAGGCGTCGCGGTGGACGACGCGCAGACCGTCCCGGACCGGCAGGCGAAAATAGCCGTAGGCCAAATCGATCACCAGCCGCTCCTTCTCCACCACGTCGAGGAGGGCCTCGGGGTGGTGGTGTAGCAAAAAATGGGGTAGCGCGCCGCCGCCCAGACCGATGAGTAGGAATTTTTGCGGATGGGGATGGAGCAGCAGGGCGGTGGCCATCCACTGGGTATAGGCGAGCTGCAAGGTCTGCGGGCTGAGCAGGTCGATGCAGCTCTGCCGTTCTTCCGTGCCGAAGCGGAGACTGCGCAGGCTGCCCTCATCGGTAATGAAGACCGGGTGCTGGCCCGTATGTCCGCTGTACGCCAAATGCCGCATCGCTTCTCGCCTAAAAAAAAGGCCGCAGAGCTGAGCGATCAGCTGTGCGGCCGGTTCTTTCTGCACACGCCCTGGATTGGTCAGGGTCGTGCCGTTCCAGACTTACGGGTTATTTTCATGCACGATGAAAATCAGTTGCAGCCCTTGAGGCCTCAGCCGCCGGCTTTGGCCGGAGCCTGTTTGTCGGCGTCGGCGGCGGAGCCGGCAACGGCGCCGCGATTGACTTTGATGCGCACGTTCTCAGCGATTTCCAGGGTCACCACCGAATCGGTCAGGCCGGTGATCTGGCCGTGGATGCCGCCGCCGGTAACCACCTTGTCGCCCTTTTTCAGATTGGCCAGATAGGTCTGATGCTCTTTGGCCTTTTTCTGCTGCGGACGAATGAGAAGAAAATAAAAAACGATGAAAATCAGGACTAAGGGCACAAATTGCGCGAGATTGGCCAATCCTGCGGGGGCTGCGGCGTCGGCGGCCCAGGCTGTTCCGATCATGGATAAATCCTCCAGTTATTCAAGAATGGTTGCAAACGGTTGTTCCGTTCGTTGTTGATAAAAATCACGGCGAAAGGCAAGAAAACGATCCTCCTGGATCGCCTCGCGCATCCCGGCCATCAAGGTGCAGTAGTAGTGCAGATTGTGAATGCTGTTGAGCTGGTAGGCCAGGATCTCGCGGCTCTGAAACAGGTGCCGCAGATAGGCGCGCGAGTAATGGCGACAGGTGTAACAGCTGCAGGTTTCGTCCAATGGACGCGGGTCCTGCTGAAAACAGGCGTTTTTTATAACAAGTCTGCCTTGTGAAGTAAAGAGCATTCCATTGCGGGCGTTGCGGGTCGGCATCACGCAGTCGAACATGTCGATGCCGTGGAAGACGCCCTCGACCAGATCTTCGGGCGTTCCCACCCCCATGAGGTAGCGGGCGTGGTCGGCGGGCAGATGATCGGCCGTGGCCTCCAGCAGCTCGTACATCAGCTCCTTGGGCTCGCCCACCGACAGGCCGCCCAGGGCGTAGCCGTCAAAGCCGATCTCGACCAGCTGCTGGATCGCTTCCAGCCGCAGATCCGCAAACATGCCGCCCTGAACAATGCCAAACAGATGCTGCCCGTTCCTGCTCTGGGCCTCGCGGCACCGTTTGGCCCAGCGCGCGGTCAGGGCCGTGCCTTTGATCGTTTGGTCGCGGTCCGCCGGGTAGGGAATGCAGGTGTCCAGGGCCATCATCACGTCGGAACCCAGGGCCTCCTGGACGTGCACGGCGTCCTCGGGGCTGAGGAACAGCTTGGCGCCGTCGAGGTGGGAGCGAAAGCTGGCGCCCTCCTCGGTGATCTTGGCCAGCTCGCGCAGGCTGAAGATCTGGAAGCCGCCGGAATCGGTGAGGATCGGCCGATCCCAGTGCATGAACCCGTGCAGACCGCCGAAGCTGCGGATCAGATCATGGCCCGGCCGGATATAGAGGTGGTAGGTGTTGCCGAGGATGATCTGCGCCCCCAGGTCCACCAGATTCTCCGGGGTCATCGCCTTGACCGTGGCCTGGGTGCCCACCGGCATGAAGACCGGCGTCTGGATGGTTCCGTGCAGGGTGGCGAGCTCGCCGCGCCGCGCCTTGCATTCGCTGGAGCGGCCCAGCAGGGTAAAGGGTGAACCTGTGGTCATCAGGGCAGGCCTACTCGACGCTGAGGATGGCGACGTCGAAATGCAGCACCTGTCCGGCCAGGGGATGGTTAAAATCCAAGGTGGCCGTGGTTTCTTTGACGCCGGTGACCACGCCCTGCAGTTCCTGACCTTCGGGGCCAACGGCGGTGAGCGCGGCGCCGGCCTGGCGGGCCTCTTCGGGCAGATGATCCAAGGGCACCTCAAGCAGCGCGTCCTCGAACACCGCCCCATAACCGTCCTCGGGCTGGATGCTGACCTTGAGCGTGTCGCCGGCTTTTTTGCCTTCCAGGGCTTTTTCCAGGCCAAAAATAAGCTGCTCTTCGCCCTGGACGTAGGTGAGCGGCTCGCCGCCCACGTTGGTGTCCACGGTTTCGCCGTTGTCCAGGGTCAGGGTATAGGTAATGGCAATAGTTTTGCCTTCGCTGATGATCATTGTTCCCTCGTCTCTAAAAAAAGAATGGCCGGGCAGTGAGTTCCGCTCCGGCGCCGCGTCCGCTCAATGCCGCTCAATGCCGATTGGCGGCGCGCAACGTGCGCACAGCTATAAACCGAGCGGCAGACAATTGCAAGACTGGCAAGACGGCTCTGGGACGAAACCAGACCGCAGCCCGGCCTGGCCAGTTTTCAGCGCGTCAGGGCGGCAAGCCGCCGTTCCAGTTCGTTCTGCTGCGCCTGAATGGATTGCTGGAGATGGAATTGCACCAGGGCGCGGTGCAGATTCTGCCCCGGTCGATCGACCTTGAAATAACGGTCGCCGGCGAGATGATCAGTGAAGAAGCGCAGCCCCAGTTCAAAGCTGATCACAGCGGCCGAGGTCACCAGCAGGGCCTGATCCGCCTGGGTCGGCAAGGAGCCGGCCTGCTCCAGATAGCCTTGCATGATGGACTCGAACAGATCGGGATCAAAGGCCGTGGCGGCGGGGTCGGCATGGGACTCGCCCCGGGGATTGCAGCAGGAGCGGAGGCAATCGCCCAGGTCGTGCAGCAGCAGCCCGGGTTTGACCGTGTCGAAATCGATCAGGCTGACCGCCCGATCCGCATCGGCGGCAAAGAGAAAGTTGGCGGCCTTGGGATCGCCGTGGATCACCCGCAGGGTCAGGGACCCCCTGGCCTCTTCCAGGATCGCTGCCGTTGGCCGCAATGTTTCGATCAGTCCGAAGCAAAAGGTTTCCTGAGAGTTTTCCTGCCGCGCTGTGCCCTGGAGACCGGCGCACACAGCGTCGTAATGCGCAAGACAGCGGGGGGTGATGTGGAAATCCGGCAGCGGGTCTGCCAGGGTCACAGGGTCAAGGTCGGCGGTCAACAGATGAAATCGGCCGAGCAGACGGCCGATTTCCCGCGCCTGGGCCGGATTTTTGAGGCTGCCCAGGGTGCGGCTGTGGCCGATATGGGTCAGGAGCCGCCAGCAGCAGCCGGAGGAATCAATCCAATAATTCTGGCCCTGGGGGTTGGTCGCCAAGCGAAAAAAGACATACCGTTCTTCCGGGTTGCGGTCGAGGTGGTCGGTGACGATTCGCATATTGGCCATGACCGCGCCGGGATCGGGGAACACCGCAGGATGCAGCCGCTGCAGCACCCATTGGGTTCCATCGGCAAGGCTGACCCGCCAGGTGTCGTTGATGTTGCCCTGGCCAAGGGGCTCAACACTTTCCAGGACGCCGTCCGGATGAAAAAAAGTGAGCGCGCGAGCGGCGTCCCCGGAAGACAGAGGGCTCACTGGCCTGACTCGGCGACGGGCGGATATTTGCGGGCGTTCAGTCCCATCTTTTCCGAGGCCGCGGCCAGCATGTCAATGCCCAGTTGGTCGGCCAGGCGGGTGAGATAAATCAGCACGTCGGCGATCTCGTGCGCCACCTCAGCCTTGGTTGCAGGCGCCAGGTTGCGGCTCTGCTCCTGGGTCAGCCATTGAAAGTGTTCCAGCAGTTCCGCCGCTTCCACGATCAGGGCGGAGGCGAGATTTTTCGGGGTGTGGAACGGCTCCCAGTTGCGCTGGTCGGCAAAGCGCCGCAGTTCCAGGGCTAATTCTTCAAGGGTGTTGCATTGATACGGCACAGTTTCGCGGTTCATGGCAGATCTCTTGGAAACAAAGGAGCCGCCCCAGGAGGCTTGGCCTCGCACCTTGGGACAGACGCGGCTCGGAGACAGAGGCAAACAATGGCAAAGCTCAATCTTACTCCAAGATACTCAAGAAAAATATGCGAAAATTAAGAGGGATTGGGCCGCAACCTGCCAAGAACGGACGGTCTCGTCGGCAAAGATGCAGCCGTTCCGCGCCCGGCGCGCCGTTGCCCAGGCATTCGATTCTCCCGGCACGGCCGCTGCGGGGAAATTTTCCTAAACGCAGTGAATACACATGGAAAATGCACAGGGAGATTGGTACATTCCACCTTGCAAGAGATCCTCTCACCCCTCGCAAACGCTTCCGCACATGAAAGCGCCCACCCAGAAAAGAGCACCATGCAACCGCACTGCGCCGTGACGCGGCAGAATGACCCAGGAGGCCACCCCATGAAAAACCCCCAGTTGACTGCAAAAAAACTTCCAGACCGCCCGCAGCCGAAGGAGCGCGCGACCACAAAGCGCTGTGCCGCCTTGCTTGCCCTCACCTGCGGCTCAATCGCGATTTTCTGCGCATCGTCGCCGGCAATCGGGGAAGAGCAACGAAAAATCGTCCTGAACGACGCCCAGTTCAAAGAATCCTACTTGGAAAAAGTAACGGTTTCAGGCGGCATTCGCGCCGGCTTCATGCACCAAAGCGCTCTTGAGCACATCGACCTGAATGCGCTGTACATCTATTTGCAACACGACGTCCGGGAGCAAGACGCCATGTTGTGCGTCAACATGGTCAGTCGCGACGGCCGCTACGCCGCCTCCTGGCAATACGCCCTGGGCGAACAACCGGCCGGCTCCATCCTGGTGAACATGCCGTCGAAATATCAGACGCAAATTGCCGGCTACGCCCCGGACGCCCTGGTTGTGCTCGCGGCCGTCACCCAAAAAGACTGCTTGTCCAGCGAAATCAAATATGTCCCGTCCAGTTGGGGCGCCAGCGCGGCCAACGATTACGTGCTGTACGTCAACTCCGGCAACACGGACACCGAAATTGGCGTGCCGGGAGCAACGGGCAGGATTCCCTGCAGCAAAATCACGGCCGACAGCACCATTGCCTACGACACCCAATGCCTGCTGAAAAAGGATGTGGTCAATGAGCCGAAAAGCGTCTTTATCTTAAGAAACAATTTTGGCAACAGACTGCCCAATGTTGAATTCCCGGTGAGATAAATCAGTGCCGGCGCGAAGATTGTTCTATAAAGGCATCGTTCTCATCCGAGATGTTGTACTTGCGGCGGTTGTCTCGGAACCGGAAAAAAAGGTGTTCCAGGACATGTCGCACCAATACCCTCGCGCCCTGCACTGCATCGCCTTGTTTTTATGCATTTATATTGCGATCCTGGTGATGTTTGTCGCCAAAATCGCCATCAACTCCTTCAGTCCTGGATCATTTATCGTCACGGCGAGATCAGAGCGGATAGAATACCAACCCGAGAGCATAGATCCGCCCCGAATCCCCTTTCGCAACGCGACCTTGTATTGGGAAGAAGAGGCCAGCGCTGAAGTCTTTGATCCCCTTGTTTCCACTTCCTCGAAATCGCAGTCATTCTCGCATCAAGGATCAGGATCGCTGCAAATCCAAGGAAAATCGAATATCGTTTTTTCCAGGATCGGCAAGGGGCCCTTGCATGTGCAGATTAAAAGTGCTGGAAAAAACAGCGTTTACGACGAAAACGACCAAAAAATTCGCACGCTGCCGGAAACGATTGATCTGGTGCTCAACGATCCGATGAGTTTAATCAACCAAGGCGTGGCGTGGAAATACAATATTGACGGACCGCTGGTGGTTGGACGGGTGCCGACCTATGACGCCTACCAGCAAAACGGCTTGTTGCTTGACGGCGAAATTCATATGGTCGCCAAACAGTTGTTGTCTGGAAATCACTACAAGGTTGACCCCTATAAACTGCAATTGGGCGACGGTTTGCAATTCATGCCCGCTGATCCCAAAACAAGCGGCATGGTGACCTTTGACAGTGATCGCGGCATACAGCTTATCGCCATCGTTGAAGCGCATTCTGCAACGATCAAAAAATTCAGAGAAACAAACTTAAAAATTCGCAACAATTTATGGTCCAAACTGGGAAAAGATGAAGAGCTCGTTATTACTTGGGCCTTGATGCTGGCGGTTCCAGGAATTTTGGTTTTTTCAATACGCATTCTCTATTTTCATTCACAGATGAAATTAAAATAGCAGGTGTCGTTTCCACAACTCATCAACCATAATTAATTCAAATGAGAATATTCTATCAATTTTTTCTTGTCGGCGCCCTGCTTGTCTGTCTGCAGTGCGTGCAAGCGGATGCCTCCGACGTGTATCTCAAGGTGGATGAAAACGAAACAGGTCAGGGAATTTTTCGCCAGAGAAACACCGAGTGCCTGCTCATCACCCCGGCCCATGTTGTAGAAGACGCCTTTACCCTTGAAGCGACAACAGCCGACCGATCAAAATATCCGGCTGAATTAATTGAATTGTTCCCGGGAGACATCAGCATTCTCCGCCTGAAAACGGACGATCACGTTGCCTGCCGGCAAACCATTTGGCCAAGCCGGGAACAACTCAACGCGCTGCTCGGCACGGAACAACAGGGCGAGTTGCACTCCATGCTCGCCGACGGCAGCATCCGCAAAATTCCGGTTGAGGTCATAGGCTACGACAAATACCGCAACATCAACATCCGCCCCGTGAACCAGGAAGACGCCCTGAGCAAAGGGGCCAGCGGCAGCCCCCTGTACCTGGCCGGACAGGTTGCCGGGATGCTCCTTTCAATCACCAACGGCGTGGGCAATGTGATCCGCCAGGACGCGCTCGCCAACGCCATCGCCCTGTTCTTTGACGAGGGCAATCAAGGCGGCGGCGAAAAACCGACCGCCCTGGGCTCCGACCCCGCGCCCGGCAAGTCGGCTCCGAAGATTGCCGCCCCGCAAAACCAGTCCTCGTTTACCGGGACCATTCTCACCAACGTCACCAAGGAGCACGCCATCTCGTTGACGGCAAACAGCCCGATTCAAATCACCCTGGCGCCGACAGGCGACAAGGTGCGATACGCCGTGGAATTGATTGACTCGACCAACCGGGTGTCCTGCAGCCGCTCGCTGAAAAGCCCCCTGCTGGACGCCGAGGTTTCCTTTCCGTGCACGCCTCTGGCGACCGACAAATTTGCCCTCAGGGTCACCGGCACCGGAGGCGAAGGCGCCTACAAGATTGCCTTCTCCCCGATTACCTCCGATGCGGCCTTGCGCAACGACAAGAACATCATCAGCGTGGACGGCGACGCGCAGTCGGAAACCATCGTGAAGAACGCCGTCGCCGAATACAAGGTGAAACTCTACCGCAACAGCCCGGTGCGGATCGTCCAGTCGCTGCACGGCGACGATTATAAATACACCACCGAAATCTCCGATTCCACCGGAAAAATAGTCTTTCGCAACCTGTGCGCGCCACGACCTGACCAAGCGCCGATCACCACCCCTTTCACCCCCCCAACAACCGACGCCTATGTGGTGCGCGTCCTGGGGACGGAAGGCGCCGGGCAATACAGCCTGGTTCTGCAGTCCATCGCCTTTGACGCCCAGCTGCGCGGCGAGGCCAATCTGCTGAAAATTGGAGGCAGCGCGGCAAGCGGCGTCATCGCCAAGGACGCCGTGGCGGAATATCGCTTTGATCTCGACGCCAACGTTCCGGTGCGCTTCAATTTCCCGGCAACTGGCGACCAGGGCGCGTACAACGTGAAAGTGTTGGATTCCACCGGAAGCCCTGTCTACAGCGACCCCTACAAACGGATCCGCGGCCAGGAGACCTCGTTCATCCCCTTCACCGCCTCCAAGGCCGATCAGTATACGTTGCGCCTCATCGGGACGGAAGGAGAATGCCGGTACACCGTCAGCCTCACCTCCAAGTGAGCGGCGGAGACGCAATCCAGTGGGGCGTGAACGCTCCGACCTGATCGGCGACTGCGGGCGCACCCTTCGCTGCGCAGCAACATAAAAAAAAGCCCGGCTTTCCGTTATGATCAGAAGGCCGGGCCAGCAAGGCTCAATTAAAAAAAATCAGACCACGGATTCCATCTGCTCGCCGGCCAACTGGGCCTGCATCGCTTTTCCCACCGTGCGGCCCAACTCCACGCACTCGCTCAACTGAGCGTGCTCGGGCACATATTGCACCTTCAGCCCTTCGTGGCACAGGATGATGTTCATGTCCTTGAGGATCTCGTTCATCATCTTGACCGCCTCGCCCGACCAGCCGTAGGAACCAAACGAGGCCCCGACCTTGTTGGTGGGCCGCAGGCCGCGCATGTACATCAGAAAATCGGCCATTCGCGGCAGCATGCCGTTATTGAGGGTCGGCGAGCCAAGGACAATGGCGCTGGCCTCCAGGACGTCGGTCATGACGTCGCTGCGGTGGTTGACCTGCAGATCAAGCAGCTTGTACTCGACGCCTTGCTCGTGCAGCCCTTCGGCCACCGCCTTGGCCATCTTCTTGGTTGATTCCCACATGGTGTCGTAGATCACCAACGCTCGGCCGTTGCCCTGATGGTTGCACCAGCGGGAGTACGCCTCAATGATCTTGCCGGGGTTGGAGCGCCAGATCACGCCGTGATCCGGGGCCAGCATCTTGATCGGCAACTGCATCTCCTGCACCTTGGCCAGCAGTTTTTTCACCAGCGGCGAATAGAGGGTGAGGATGTTGGCGTAATACTTGGTGGCCTCGTGCATCAGCACGTCCTGATTGACCTCGTCGTCGAACCGTTCGCTGGTGGCCAGATGCTCGCCAAAGGCATCGCTGGTGAACAGGATCTGGTCTTCCTTGAGATAGGTGAACATCGAATCCGGCCAGTGCAGCATCCGGGTCTCCAGGAAGCTCAGGGTGCGTTTGCCCAGGCTCAGCTCCTCGCCGGGGCCGACCACATGGAAGGGCCAATCCGGACGATGGAAATGCTGCACCAGGGCCTTCTGCCCCATTTTCGAGCAGATCACCTTTTCCGGATTGATCGCCTCGATCACCTCGGGAATCGAGCCGCTGTGATCCATCTCCACATGGTTGACCACCAAATAATCGATCTTTTTCGGATCGATGATGGAGTGAATCCGGTGCATCAGCTCGCTACGATACGGCTTTTTCACCGTGTCGATCAGGGTGACCTTCTCGTCGATGATCAAAAAGGCGTTGTAGGTGGTGCCGCGCTCGGTGGAATACCCGTGGAAATCGCGGGTGGTCCAGTCGACGGCCCCCACCCAGTAGACGTTTTCGGCCAGTTGAATTGTTTTCATGGTGCAAATCCTCCTGCACAAGGGGCAGTTAAAAAGTGAGAATCGTGGAGCCTTTCTCGATAAATTCCGACATGGCGGGGTGACCGGCCATCTCGCCGATCAACGGGATGCCCTCTTGGGTCACTGCGTCGGCAACCTTTAATTTGTGCGAGCAGGCCCGGCAGGCCCCGAGAATCAGCCCGGCCTCTTTTGCCTTGATGTATAGCGGATGCAGAAAATGACCTGGGTCAGCCATCAGCGGGACCAGCGTGATTGACTCGCCTTCGAGAATGATCTTACCCTCCATGCCTTTCTGGGCCATGTCCAAGCTGTTCAAAAGAACGTGAACAAAACAGAGGGGATCGCCACGGAAGGCAAAAAAGACACATGTTTGCATAACGTTAACCTCAGATGGGGTACGTGATCAAGAATGGAGTGGAAGAGCAAGTTTTGCCGGGGGATGGAATGCTGGAATGCGACAAGGAAGGGTGAAGCCGAAAAATCGCATGTTTCGGGGCGGCACAACGCCCGCCGCCCGAAACATGCCGGGCGGCGGGAAAGGTGTTTACGCCTCTTCGAACTGATCTTTGCCGGCGCCGCAGACCGGACAGGCCCAATCGTCAGGGATGTCCGCGAAGGCGGTGCCCGGCGCAACCCCGTTGTCGGGATCGCCGGCGGCGGGATCATACTCATAATCACAGACAACGCATCGGTATTTTTTCATTTTGTGCTCCTATAATTGTGGGGGGAAGGGAATCAGGCTTTCCACAGTCCGTGGAGATTGCAGTACTCGCGGGCGGAAACTTGATCCGCCTTGATGCAGAAGGTGGCCTCAGGGGCCTCGCCGGGGTTCAGGTTCTGTCGGTAGACCTTGCCGTCGGCAATCAACTCGATAAATTCGATCCAGTGCTTTTCTTCCATGGGGTGGGCCACCGAGCCAACAGCAACCTTGTAGCCGTCAGCCACTTTGGTGATCACCGGCACATGTTTTTCCTTGGCCGCGTCAACGGTGTTTTCGGTCATCTGGTTCATGGGCTGGCCGCAACAGACCAACTCGCCCGCCCCGGCATGCAGCACTTCAACAATGTTGCCGCAGAGCGCGCACTTGTACACATCGTTCTTTTTCGTCATGGCATGTTCTCCTCGTAGATTGAAAAAATCTTGGGGGTGGAAAAATGCATTGTTCCCACCCTAACACCGGCAAAACATAGATAAAGGATAAACGATCCGACTTGGCTTAGAAAGGGCCAATTTGTCCTTTTCCCTGGTTTTGTCTGTAAAATCGGCACATGTTCAGCTGTTGTGCTTGGCAAGATAGTCTGCAACGCCGGCGGCGGTCGGGGTCATGGCCTCTTTGCCGGTTTCCCAGTTGGCCGGGCAGACGTCGCCATGTTTCTCATGGAACTGAAGGGCGTCGACCATACGTAGCGCTTCGTCGATGTTGCGGCCCAGGGGCAGGTCGTTGATCACCGCATGGCGAATCACGCCGTCGCGGTCGATAAGGAAGGTGCCGCGCAGGGCGATGCCGGCATCGAGCAGGACGCCGTACTGGCGGGAAATGTTCTTATCGAGATCAGCCACCAGGGGGTATTGGATATTGCCGATGCCGCCCTGCTTAATCGGGGTGTTTTTCCAGGCCCAATGGGAGAACTGGGAGTCGATCGACACGCCGATGATCTCGCAATTCTTGGCCTGAAAAGCAGCCAAGGTCCTGTCAAAAGCCAAAATCTCCGAGGGGCAGACAAAGGTGAAATCCAGCGGATAAAAGAAAAGGATGACATACTTGCCCCGGTAGTCGGAGAGTTTAAAATCCGGTTTCATCGAATTGTCGGGCATGACGGCGGTTGCCGTAAAATCCGGGGCCTGTTTGGTCACTAAAAAGCTCATGGAAGCGTCTCCTTGAAATTGAAAATGGCGTCGTGCGCGGGTTACCCCAGCGCGCCCTTGCCCTGGTCGGTGATTTCGTACTTGCACCGGGCCGGACTGCTGACGTAGCCCTTGTTTTTGAGGGCGGTTATCTGGCAACTGATCTGTTTAGCCTCCAGGCCGGTCGAGGCGGCCAACTCCTTGCTTCCGCAGGCTTCGACGCTTTGCGCAAGCGCTTCAAGCACTTGCCGCTGGGCGTCGCTGAGCGAGGCTGGTTCGCATGTTGTGCAAGCCATGTCGTGTTCTCCTGTTTTCTTGGTCGTTTCCTGTTGTTTCCGACATTTCGGGCAAAGGCCGAAAAATTCAATTCTGCAACCGGTTATCCGGTATCCTTTTTCCTGCGTCGGCGCCACATAGGGAACTGGGGCGTCGGGCGTGGGAATATTGTCGACCCGTTGACATTGGGTGCAAAACACATGGTCGTGGTCGTGCGGGTCCCAATCAAAGCGTTTCTGCCGACCGCTGATCTCCAGTTTTTTGATGACCCCGGCCTCGGAAAGAATTTCCAGATTCCGGTACACTGTGGCTAAACTGATGCGCGGCAGTTTTTTTTTAATACGCTCGTACAACTCGTCCGCAGTGGGATGAATCTTGCCTCGATGCAATTCTTCAAGGATGATCTCCCGTTGGTGGGTCATGCGCAGATTTCGATTCATGATTACCCTTGTGGAAATTTTTCCCAAAAGTAATTGAGAATCATTTGCACGTCAAGAAAAAAGAAAAGCCCAGGAAAAAGAAGGCGCGCGATTGATTGCGAAGGGGAAAGAAACCAGAGAGGGGGGAGATTTTGAGGAAAGGCGAAGAGGGGAAAACTCAAATCCGTTCGCGCCCCAATTGGAGACGCGAACGGATTGGGTGGCAGGCTTATTCGAGGATGAAGTCGTCGCGGCGGTTGTGGGCGTAATCGTCCTCGCTGCCGCCGTTGAACAGCGGTCGTTCTTCGCCGTAACTCACCGTGCGGATGCGGCCTTCCTCGATGCCGAACTCAATCAAATAGGCTTTGGCGCTCATCGCGCGGCGTTCTCCCAGGGCCAAGTTGTATTCGTTGGTGCCCCGGTTGTCGGTGTTGCCTTCGATCAAGACACGGCCGGAAGAATTATTCTTCAGATATCCGCCGTTGTGCTCCATGGTGGGAATTTGGTCGCCATTGATCTTGGACTGATCGTAATCAAAATAGACTGGCTTGAATTCAGGTGAGCAGCGCCCGTGTTCCCGTTTGTAGGCGTCGCTCTGGTCATCGGCTCCATTGGCAAGACTGCCGCTCCCGCCGCGGCCGGTGGAATCCAACCCTTCCGTGCTGGGGCCGGTTTCCTCAGTAATGTTGCCCATGCGATTGCTGTCTGCGTCGGAGGCGTTGTTCGCGCCGCCCGCATACGGTGAAACATGTTTGGGGCCGCAGCCGCCCAACAGAGCAACTGTGCACGCCAATGTTGCGGCAAAGAAAAACCGGGGAAAAAAATTCATACGTAAGCCTCGCAAGTGAGATAAAGGACAAGAGAAAACAAGTAGTCAATGTATACCTACAACCAGCCGACAACGTCAACAAAAACCTAATTTTCCCCTGTTGCTCCAACAATTTTGGCGATTTTGCCCTGCCCTCTTAGCCGCACCTTTTTCTTGCGAGCCACAGCCATGAATGGTAGATGAAGGAGCATCTTATCAACATTATCCAATGCAGGAGGAATGCATGATCAACAAAGTACTCGCCGCCTTGTTGCTGTTGGCAGCCCTGTGCAGCCCGGTTGCCGCCGAAACCACCATTGTCTTTGCCACCGACGCCACCTGGCCGCCGATGGAGTTCGTCAACGATCAGAAGCAGGTGGTTGGCTATTCAATCGACTTCATGACTGCGGCCGGCAAAGAGGCAGGTTTCAAGCCGGTCTTCAAGAACACCGCCTGGGACGGCATCTTCGCCGGACTGGCGTCGAAGAAATACGACGCCATCGTCAGCTCCGTTTCGATCACCGAGGAGCGGAAAAAGGCCATGGATTTCAGTGAGCCCTATTACACCGTGCGCCAGGCGTTGATCGTCGGCAAAGCCTCGACCGCAAAAAGCCTGGCTGATCTCAAAGGGCAGAAAGTGGGCGGACAGATCGGCACCACCGGCTATTTCGCCATCAAGGCCGTGGCCGGCGTGGAAGCCAAATCCTACGACGAAGTCGGTCTGGCCATGGAAGATCTCAACGTCGGGCGCATCGCTGCTGTGGTCTGCGACGATCCGGTTGCCGCCAACTACGCCATCGACAAATACAAAGACAATCTCAAGATTGCCTCGGTGATCGAAACAGGCGAGGCCGAGAATTACGGGGTTGCGGTCAACAAGGGCAGCGCCGAGACCCTGGCCCTGATTGACAAAGGGATCAAGGCGGTCAAGGCCAAAGGGCTGGACAAGGAACTCAAGAAAAAATGGATTGGTCAGTAAGCGACCGTTTCGATTTTTCCATTGCCGGGCCTTTGCGCCCGGCTTTTTTTATCCAACCGTCAAGACGGGACGACCATGTCTGAACCAGAAATCACCAAAATCGAAGTCGGCGACGGCGCGGCCATCCCCAGGCCCGAAGACAAGGGGTTGGTCTCGGCCTGGTGGATCGCCCTGTTCGGGGCCATTGCCTTGCTCGTGTTCCTACCGTGGTACAAACCCGATCCCTACCTCAACATCCTCCGTTTCGTTCCCGACGGCATCCTCGTCACCTTTGAGGTGACGGTTTTCTCGATTTCGCTGGCCATCGTCATCGGCCTGCTGACCGGTCTGGGCCGCCTGTCGCGCAACCGGTTCATCAACCTGATCGCCTCCCTGTATGTGGAGGTGGTGCGCGGCATCCCGCTTTTGGTGCAGCTTTTCTACATCTATTACGCCCTGGGCCGCTTTGTCCGGGTGCCGGATTTGGTGGCGGCGGTGATAGCCATGGCCTTCTGCTACGGGGCCTACATGGGCGAGGTCTTCCGCGCCGGCATCAAATCCATCGATTCCGGCCAGACCGAAGCCTCCCTGTCGTTGGGATTCAACCACCGCCAGACCATGGCCTACGTCATTCTGCCCCAGGCCTGGCGGACCATCCTGCCGCCGGTGGGCAACGAGTTCATCGCCCTGTTGAAGGACACCTCGCTGGTCTCGATCCTGGCCGTGGCCGACATCCTGCGGCGCGGGCGGGAATACGCCTCGGAGAGTTTCAACTATTTCGAGACCTACACCATGATCGCCCTGATCTACCTCCTGATTACCCTTGTCCTGTCCAAACTCATCAGCATCATGGAACACAGGTTGAGCCATTATGAACGCCGCTGATCCAATCATCCGTCTGCAGCACATCAACAAATTTTTCGGCGCGTTCAAGGCGCTCAACGACGTCAGCCTCGACATCAAGAGCGGCGAAAAGGTGGTGGTTCTGGGGCCTTCGGGCTCGGGCAAGTCCACCTTGCTGCGCACCGTCAACCGGCTGGAATCCATCGATTCCGGGACCATCATCGTCGACGGCCACAACCTCTACGATCCGAGTGAAGACATCAACCGCATCCGCATGGAGGTGGGCATGGTCTTCCAAAGCTTCAACCTCTTTCGCCACAAGTCGGTGCTGGAAAACCTCACCCTGGCCCCGATCAAGCTCAAAAAAATGGGTCGCGATCAGGCCGAGGCCCTGGCCCTGGCCCTGCTCGACAAGGTGGGGATGCGCGACCGGGCCACCCATTTCCCGATCCAGCTTTCCGGCGGTCAGCAGCAGCGGGTGGCCATTGCCCGGGCGCTCGCCATGGAACCGAAGATCATGCTCTTTGACGAGCCGACCTCGGCCCTGGACCCGGAGATGATCAACGAGGTGCTTGAGGTTATGATTACCCTGGCACGGGAGGGCATGACCATGCTGGTGGTCACCCATGAGATGGGTTTTGCCCGCGAGGTCGCCGACAAGGTGGTGTTCATGGATGCCGGGGCGGTGGTTGAGGTGGCCAAACCGATGGAATTTTTCACCAATCCGCAGAACCCGCGCAGCCAGCTCTTTCTCCGCCAGATCCTGGCCCCCGCCACCCGATGACGAGCGTAAACAGCGCGCTGCTGGAAATTCACCGGCACGAGGGCGATGGCTATAAACCCCTGGTGGATTTTGCCGATTGGCGGGTGGCGGTGCTCAACTTCAGCCCGGATCTGCTGCCGGAAAACCTCACCCGCATGCAGCGCCACAATGAGACCGACGAGGTCTTTGTGCTGCTTCAGGGGCGCTGCATCCTCTTTGTCGGCGAAGGGCGGGAGTCGGTAACCCGGATACACGCCGAAGACCTCCAGCCGGGCAAGATCTACAACGTCAAACAGGCGGTCTGGCACACCCACGCCCTCAGCTCCGACGCCAAGGTGCTGGTGGTGGAAAACCGCGACACCACCTACGACAATTCCCCCTTTGCGCCGCTCAGCGCCGAGCAGCAGCAAACGCTGGTCGACCTGACCGCGTCGTTGTGGAAAGGACCCAGCACGCTGTAAGCTTCTTCCTGTTGTTCTAATTCACACGTAAAATCAAGCGTTTTTGTTGTGCATTTTCCGGTCTCCCGGGCTTGTCAAGCTCGGGATGATCGGGTATATTTTGTCCCCGACCACACCAAGGCAGCCCCGGCTGCCTTCCTCTTTTTTCCCAGCCCCCGAAAGGTATCGGTATGAAAGCTTCCCTGAGCAAAAAAACGAAATTTATTTTTATTACCGGCGGCGTCCTTTCCTCGCTGGGCAAGGGGCTTTCCGCCGCCTCCATCGGTTCCCTGCTCGAATCGCGGGGACTGACCGTCACCTTCCAAAAACTTGACCCGTACATCAATGTCGATCCCGGCACCATGAACCCCTTCCAGCACGGCGAGGTCTACGTCACCAACGACGGGGCCGAGACCGATCTGGACATGGGCCACTACGAGCGCTACACCAACGCGGTGATGGGCAAGCAGAACAACTACACCTCGGGCCGAATCTATTATTCGGTGATCATGAAGGAGCGGCGCGGCGAGTATCTCGGCGGCACGGTCCAGGTCATTCCCCACATCACCGACGAGATCAAGGAGGCAGTGCTCCAGTTGGACGGCAGCGCCGATGTGGCGATCATCGAGATCGGCGGCACGGTCGGCGACATCGAAGGGCTGCCCTTTATCGAGGCCATCCGCCAGCTGCGCATCGACCTCGGCCGGGAGTACACCCTGTTCATCCACCTGACCCTGGTGCCCTACATCAAGACCGCCGGCGAGGTCAAGACCAAGCCGACCCAGCATTCGGTCAAGGAACTGCTGGCCTCGGGCATCCAGCCCGACATTCTCATGTGCCGCACCGAGGCGCCGCTCACCCCTGAACTGAAAAAGAAAATCGCGCTGTTCTGCAACGTGGAAGCCAATGCGGTCATCTCCGCCGAGGATGTCGAGTCCATCTACGAACTGCCGCTCAAGCTTCGCCAGGAGGGGGTCGACGACCGCATCCTCGAAAAACTGGGCATCTGGACCGGCTCGCCCAACGTCGAACCCTGGGAGCAACTGGTGCGCAGGATCAAAAATCCGAAAGGATTCGTGACCATCGGCATCACCGGCAAATACGTCGATCTGACCGAGTCGTACAAGAGCCTGCACGAGGCGCTGATCCACGGCGGCATTGCCAACGAGACCAAGGTGACCCTGCAGTACATCAGCGCCGACGGCCTTGAAGACGGCACTGACCTGGAGAAGCTCGACAACTGCGACGCCATCCTGGTGCCGGGCGGATTCGGCAGCCGGGGCATGGAAGGCAAAATCCAGGCGGTGACTTATGCCCGCGAGCGCAAGATTCCCTTCTTTGGCATCTGTCTGGGCATGCAGTTGGCGGTGGTCGAGTTCGCGCGCAACATCGCTAAAATCGAAGGGGCTCACTCGGTCGAGTTCAATCCGGCCACGCCCCACCCGGTGATTTACCTGATGACCGAATGGTTTGATTTCCGCACCGGCAAGATCGAAAAACGCGACCAGCATTCCGACATGGGCGGCACCCTGCGGCTCGGCGCTTACCCTTGCGAGCTCAAGCCCGGCACCTTTGCCTCGAGCGCCTACGGCCAGGAATCGATCAGCGAGCGGCACCGGCACCGGTACGAGTTCAACAACGCCTATCGCCAGCAACTGGAGGAGGCCGGCCTAATTGTCAGCGGCACGTCGCCCGATGGTTCTCTGGTGGAGATTGTCGAGCTGGCCGATCATCCCTGGTTCCTCGGCTGTCAGTTCCACCCGGAGTTCCAGTCCAAACCGATGAAGCCGCATCCCCTGTTCCGCGATTTCATCAAGGCGGCTATTGCCTATAAAAAAGGAAACAAGGCCTGAGATGATCAACACCGTTGTCCTCCAACCCACCCCTTCCGGGCCGATCACCATTGGGCCGGGAGCGCCGCTGCTGCTCATGGCCGGCCCCTGCGTGCTTGAAAGCGGCGAGCTGGCCTGGGAAATCGCCCGGGAGATGAAGGCCATTGCCGCCCGACTCGGCCTCTCCTACGTGTTCAAGGCCTCCTTTGACAAGGCCAACCGCACCTCGCTCACCTCCTTCCGCGGGCCCGGGGCGGAAAAAGGGCTGCGCATTCTCGGTCGCCTGCGGGAAGAGGTCGGGGTGCCGGTGGTGTCCGACATCCACGAACCAGCCCAGGCCGAAATGGCCGCCGACTACCTCGACATCCTCCAGATTCCGGCCTTTCTCTGTCGCCAGACCGATCTCCTGGCGGCCGCCGCCCGCACCGGCAAGGTGGTCAACGTCAAGAAGGGCCAGTTTGTCTCGCCTTGGGACATGGAGCATGCAGTCAATAAATTGCGCGGCGCGGGAACCGAGAAGATCCTGCTCACCGAACGCGGGGCCAGTTTCGGCTACAACAATCTGGTGGTGGACATGCGCTCCCTGCAGGTGATGCGCTCCTTCGGCTACCCGGTGGTCTTTGACGCCACCCATTCGGTGCAGCTGCCCGGCGGCGCCGGCGGCAGTTCCGGCGGCCAGCGCGAATTCATTCCCGCCCTTGCCCGGGCCGCCATGGCGGTCGGCATCGACGGCCTGTTCATCGAGGTCCATCCCGACCCGGCCAAGGCCCTGTGCGACGGCCCTAACTCTTTGCCGCTTGACGCGGTCGAACCCCTGCTCAAGCAATTGCTGGCGGTGCGACAGGCCGTAGCCGGGGTGATCGATGCCTAACAACACCTGCGGCCTGGAAGGCGGCGCCTATCCCACGGACTGCGAATTGACTGAGGCTCTGCGTAACCGAGCCATGGCCCGCAACCGGCTGCTGGAACGAAGCGAGGCCTGGAAGGCGGCACTGGCGCTGGCACGGCAGGTCAAACTGCTGTTGCTCGACGTCGACGGCGTGCTCACTGACGGCAGCATCACCTATGGCGCTGGCGGGGTGGAGACCAAGAGTTTCAACACCCAGGACGGACTTGGCATCAGGCTCCTGCAGGAAAGCGGGGTGGCGGTCGGCGTCGTCACCGCCCGCAGTTCCGAGGCCGTGGAGCGACGCGCCAAGGATCTGCGCCTGGCCCACGTCTTTCAGGGGCAAGGGGACAAACTGACCGCCTTTGAAGCCATCCTCAAACAAACCGGCCTGCGGCCGCCGCAGACGGCCTACATGGGCGATGATCTGATCGATCTGCCGATTCTCAACCGGGTTGGTTTTGCCGCAGCACCCGTCAACGCCGTGGCCGAGATTTGCCAGCGGGTCCACTATGTCGCCGAACGCAGCGGCGGCCGGGGAGCGGTCCGCGAGGTCTGCGATCTCATCCTTGAGGCGCAGGGCAACCTGGAACGCATGCGGGCCCAGTTCGACCGATGATCAACAATCCCCGCAATCTGTTGTGGATGCTGCCGTTGTTGCTCTTTGCAACCAGCCCCCTGTGGCAGCCCTCGGTCAGCGCCTTTCTCGCGCCCAGGGGCGGCTACAATCCAAAGCTGGCTCAGCCGCAGGACGAGTCGCCGATGCAGAATTTCGTCATGGATTCAGTGGCCATCACCATGACCACAAACGGCATGGAAGAGTGGCAGATCGACGCCGAGCGCGCCTACACCGGCGAACAGGACCATGAAATCGAGATGGAACAGGTTAGCGCCATGTACATCGGCACAGAGAAAGAACCGATCAACATCGAGAGCCGCAAGGGAACTTATCTCATCGACAAACGGCATTTGGTGCTCACCGATCACGTCAAGGTCGTCAAACCAACCCAAAACCAAGTCATGCTGTCCGAACGGTTGGAATACGACGACGTCAGCAAGATGCTGGTCAGTCCGGGCAAGGTCTTTATCCAGGCGCCGGACATGAAACTGAACGCCGGCCGCATGGACTATGATTTTTCCACTGAGGGTTTTGATTTCACCAATCGGGTTAAGGTTAACCTCTAACTCCTTCCGGGACGCCGGCGGGATTTCACATTGAAGGGATTCGTCATGTTGAAAGTGAACGAGCATTATCTCAAACTGCAGGCCTCCTACCTTTTTTCCGACATCGCCAAACGCGTGGCCGCTTTTCAGGCCGGAAACCCAGAGCGCGAGGTGATCAAGCTGGGCATCGGCGACGTCACCAACCCGCTGCCCGAGGCCTGCATCGCCGCCTTTCACAAGGCGGTGGACGAGATGGCGACCACCAGCGGCTTTCGCGGCTACGGTCCCGAGCAGGGGTATGATTTTCTTCGCCAGGCGATAGCGACACATGATTTCCAGGCGCGCGGCGCCGACATCCAGGCCGACGAAGTCTTTGTTTCCGACGGCGCCAAGTGCGACACCGGCAATATCCAGGAGTTGTTCGCCACCGACGCCAGAATCGCCATCCCTGATCCGGTCTACCCGGTGTACCTCGACACCAACGTCATGGCCGGCCGCACCGGCGCGTTCAAGGACGGCCGCTTTGAAGGGCTGGTGTATCTCGAATCGACCAAAGCCAACAACTACGTCCCCGACCTGCCCAAGGAGCCGGTGGACCTGATTTATCTCTGTTTCCCCAACAACCCCACCGGTTCGACCATCACCAAAGAGCAACTCAAGGTCTGGGTTGATTTTGCCCGCGACAGCAAGGCGCTGATCCTGTTTGACGCCGCCTACGAGGCCTTTATCCGCGATCCAGCGCTACCGCACTCCATTTTTGAGATTGAAGGCGCCCGCGAAGTGGCGATCGAGTTCCGCAGCTATTCCAAAAGCGCCGGCTTCACCGGAACCCGCTGCGCCTACACGGTGGTGCCCAAGGAGTGTATGGCCTTTGACGCCCAAGGCAACAAGCAGGCCATCCACCCGTTGTGGAACCGGCGGCACTGCACCAAATTCAACGGCGTCTCCTATCCGGTGCAGCGCGCGGCCGAGGCGGTCTACTCGCCCGAGGGCCAGGCCCAGTGCACCGCCCTGATCGACGGCTATCTGGCCAACGCCAAGATCATCGGCAAGGCGGTTTCCGAACTGGGCTACTCCTATGTCGGCGGCGACAACGCCCCCTACGTGTGGATTGAGGGCCAGCGCGATTCCTGGGAATTCTTTGATCTGCTCTTGAACAACGCAGGCGTAGTCTGCACGCCTGGGGCGGGTTTCGGCAAGTGCGGTCAGGGTTATATCCGGCTCTCGGCGTTTAATTCCGAGGCCAATGTGGTCAAGGCCATGGGCCGGATTCGCGAGGCTTTGGGATAATCTTCGCCCTTTACGAGAGGGCCGCGTCCACATGAGCTGTGTGGACGCGGTGGACATAACAGCAAGATTGCTTGAGGAACTTGATCCTTAAGCAAAGGACACCCAGATTGTGGGGGCGAGGCAAGAGGTCGAGAAGGGGAACCTGATCACGACAAGACAGGAAATGTAACGACTCGCCGGGGCTCTCTGGCTGGACGGCTGCTGTGACGGCAACCGATAGTGTTGAACTCGCCTCCTTATTTCAAACGGAGGCGAGAATTTTTTCGTGCATCAGACGCACCACCTCTTCCACCGGCAAACCGGTGGAATCAATGATCAGGGCGTCGGGCGCGGCCTTAAGCGGGGCAATGGTCCGCTCGCGGTCGTCCTTGTCCCGCTTGACGATCTGGGCCAGCAGCTGTTGTTCATCCACCGCTTCCCCTTTCCCGCGCAGTTGCTCCGCCCGGCGATGCGCCCGAATCTCGGGGCTGGCGTCGAGGAAAAATTTCCAGGCCGCCTGGGGAAAAACCACGGTGCCGGTGTCGCGGCCCTCGGCGACAATCTGCCCGCTCTCGCCAATTTTTTGCTGCAGTCGGGTCAGGGTTTTCCGCACCAGCGGCAAAGCCGAGACCTGCGAAGCAAGCAAGCCCATCTCCTGAGTCCGCAAAAGCGCTCCGACCTCTTTGCCGTCGACCAACACCCGGACGTCATCTTCGCCGGCCGCTGGCGGCAACAGTTCAATCTGGATCGTCTGCAGCAAGGCGGCCAGTTGTTCGCTGTTGGCCAAATCCACCCCCTTTTCCCGACACTGATAGGCCACGGCGCGGTACATCGCCCCGGTGTCGAGGTAGGTGAAATGCAATTTGGCGGCCAGCGTCCGCGACACGGTGGATTTGCCGCCTCCGGAAGGGCCGTCGATGGTGACGATGCGCAGGCCTTTACACATAGGCCAGATCCTGCAGACACTCGGCCAGGGCGGTCACAAAACGCTGGTTTTCCTCGGCCGTGCCAACGGTGATGCGAATGAAATCCGGATACCCATAGGCCTTCATAGAACGGACAATCACCCCTTTGTAGAGCATGGCCTCATACAGTTTGGTGGCGTCGCCCTTGACGTCGATCAGAAAAAAATTGGTGTGCGAAGGGTAAGGAACGCACCCCAGCTTGGCCACCGCCTCGCTCAGCCAGGACCGCCCCTCGGCGGTGCCGCGCAGGGTGCGGTCGTAATGATCCGTGTCGCCTAAAGCGGCCAGCGCGCCTGCCTGGGCGGGCAGGTTGACGTTAAACGGCTGCCGCACCCGGTGCAGCAGGGAAGCGACCTCTCGGTGCATGACCCCAAAACCGACCCGCAAGCCAGCCAAGCCAAAGGCCTTGGAAAAGGTGCGCAAGCTGACCACCGCCGGGACATTCTCCGGCCTTTGTATATACCAAAGGATATCAATGCGCTGGGCCGGTTCCACAAAATCGACATAGGCCTCGTCAACCACCACAATCACCGATTGCGGCAGGCCCGCCAAAAAGCGATCAAAGGCCTCCTTGGCGATCAAGGTTCCGGTGGGATTGTTCGGATTGTCGATGAAGATCAGGCGGGTGCGCTCGGTGACCGCGGCCGCGATGGCCTCCAGGTCGTGGGCCATCTCCTTGAGGGGGATCACAACATTCTCGCCGCCGCGCACCTGGACGAACTTCTGGTACATGAGAAAGGAGGGGTGGCTGGTGATAACCGCATCGCCAGTGCCGACAAAGGCTTTGACCAGAAACTCAATCACCTCGTTGGAACCGTTGCCAAGCACAATCTCCGAAGCATCCGAGCCAATCCAACGGGCCACAGCCTCGGTGAGAGAATAGCTGGAACCGTCGGGATAACGGTGCAGATTGTGCAGCATGGCGCCAATGGCGGCAACCGCCTTGGGCGAGGGGCCCCAGGGATTTTCGTTGGAGGCCAGTTTGATGGCGTTGGTCACCCCATACTCGCGCTCCAGTTCATCCATGGGTTTGCCGGGAGGATAGGGGACAATAGCTGCAATGTGTTGGGGAACTGGAAGTTGCATAATCAGGCGATAACCGGTTTTTTTCCTGCAACGCCGGCGCGTTGTTCAAGGTTGTAGGCGGCGCGCAAGAGGATTTCCTCATTGAAATGGGCGGCCTGGAGCTGCATGCCGATCGGCAGACCCTGGTTGTTGAATCCGCACGGGACCGACATGCCGGGAATGCCGGCAAGGTTGGCTGATAGGGTAAGGATGTCGGAGAGATACAGGGCCAACGGGTCGTCCGCCTTGTCGCCGATCTTCCAGGCCGGGGTCGGGGTCACCGGTGAAACCATCAGGTCGCAACTCGCAAAGGCCTTGGCGAAATCGTCCTTGATCAGGGTGCGCGCCTGGGAGGCCTTTTTGTAAAAGGCGTCGTAGTAACCGGACGAAAGGGCGTAAGTGCCGATCAGAATCCGCCGTTTGACCTCGTCGCCAAATCCTTGGGAGCGGGAGCGGTTGTACATCTCGACCAGCGTATCGGCGCTGCGGTCGCGGTAGCCGTAACGAACCCCGTCGAAGCGGGCCAGGTTGGAGCTGGCCTCGGCCGGAGCAATAAGATAGTAGACCGCCACGCAATACTCGGTGTGCGGCAGAGTGACTTCAACCACCTCAGCCCCGGCCTCCTGGAGCATGGCTATGCCGTCGCGCACCGTCCGGTCAACTTCAGGGTCCAGACCCTCGCCAAAATACTCCTTAGGAATGCCGATTCGCACCCCTTTCAGGCCGTCCTGAAGGGCGGCGGTAAAATCGGGAACCTCCAACTTAATCGAGGTCGAGTCGTGCGGATCGTAGCCGCTGACGGCGTTCATCATCAGGGCGCAGTCGCGGACATCCTTGGTCAGCGGCCCAACCTGGTCCAGCGACGAGGCAAAAGCCACCAGCCCATAGCGCGACACCCGGCCATAGGTTGGTTTCATGCCCACGGTCCCGCAGAGCGAGGCGGGTTGGCGGATTGAACCGCCGGTGTCGGAACCGAGCGAAGCAAAACATTGATCAGCCGCCACCGCAGCAGCGGAACCGCCGCTGGAACCGCCCGCCACATAGCCCAGTTTCCAGGGATTATGCGGCGTCTGAAAGGCGCAGTTTTCGCTGGTCGACCCCATGGCAAACTCGTCCATGGCCAATTTGCCGAGAAGCACTGATCCCGCGTCCGCCAATTTGGTCGCCACCGTGGCGTTATAGGGGGCAATAAAGTGTTCCAGAATCCGGGAGCCGCAGGTGGTGGGCATCGAGGTGGTGCAGAGCACATCCTTGATCGCCAGAGGGATGCCGCAGAGCGGACCGACTTGGCCGTTTTTCCTGTTGAGATCGGCTTGTTCGGCTTGGCGCAGCGCGCCTTCCTGATCCAAGGCCAGATACGCTTGCACCTTGGGTTCCACCGCCTCGATCCGGGCAAGCACCGATTCGGTGAGGGCAACCGAACTCACCTCACCTTGTTCCAGGAGGCTTGCGGCCTCATGTAGGGTTAACGCGTACAGTTCCATGCTTTATTGTGGGGGTGTAAGAGAGAGAGAAAAAGCCGGGCCGATGGATCAGCCAATGACCCTGGGAACCACAAAAGATTCGCCGTTTTGTTCCGGCCCATTTGCCAGGGCGAGCTCACGGGGCAGAGACGGGCGCGCCTCATCTTCGCGAAAGGCATTGACCACCTGTTGGGTATGCGTAGTGACGGCCACGCCGGTGACGTCCAACTCGTCGAGTTTGGCCACATAGGAGAGGATGGCGTCGAGCTGTCCGGTCATGCGGTCAACCTCGGCGGCGGTCAGATCAAGACGGGCCAGTTTGGCCACGTGCTGCACTTCTTCTCGAGTAATTTTCATGGCTGATCAAAGGAAAAAACAAAAGGGGACAGGTGCGGTTGTTCATTAAAAACAGCTATTGTTTATACAGCGAACAGGTGGAAAGAACAACCCCTGCAAAGATTTCAACCAACTCCGCATCAAACTGGCTGCCCGCGCAACGACGGAGTTCGCCCACTGCTTCAGGGCTGGTAAGATTTTTACGATAATTGCGACGCGAGGTCATGGCGTCGTAACTGTCGGCAATGGTGATGATTCGGGTCAGCGTGTCCAACTCATTGCCGCCGATGCCGTCTGGGTAGCCCGATCCGTCGAGCTTTTCGTGATGGTGCCGGATGATGTCGCGCTCCCGGTCCATAAAGCTCAGAGGCTCGATAATGCTGGCCCCCACCTCCGGGTGTTTTTTAATCAACGACCACTCTTCCGGAGTCAGGGCTCCGGGTTTTTGAATGCAGGAAAGGTCGATCACCAGTTTGCCGATATCGTGGAACTGTGAAGCCCGGCGGAGAACAAGCATATCGTCGCTGCCGATCATGGCGGCCTCGCCCAGCAACACCGACAACTCCGTCACCCTCCGGGTGTGGCCGGCGGTGTACCCGTCTTTTTCCTCCATGGCCGCCTGCAGACTGGACATGATCTGAACAGTGGCGTTCTCCAGGTGATTGCTGTACTGCTCAAGCAAAACATTTTTCTCCGCCAACTCTCGGGTTTTTGCCTGAACCTCTCTCTCCAGATCCTTTTTATAGGCTTTTTCTTGAAGGAGAAAACGCCGTTTTTCCGCCGCCTGCTTGATCTTGGCGTGAAACAGTTCAATATCAGCGATAGGTTTGGTCAAAAAATCGTATGCGCCCAGATTGATGGCCTTTACCGCGTAATCCATGGAACCAGCTCCGGTGAGAAACAGAACCGGAATATCGACCCGTTGCTGGTTCAACCGCGCCAAAGTTTCGAAACCATCCATATCAGGCATGTTGATGTCGAGCACGATGACGTCAAATTCATCGGAAACCCGTTCCAGAACCTGCCGCCCGGATTCCACGGCAACCACCTCGTGATCAAACAAACTGAGGATTTTTTGGATTGCAAGACGAACCATGGTGTCGTCGTCTGCGATAAGAATCTTCGATCCCATAGATTTTTCAAGCCATTTTGAAAGGTTAAAAAACGACGCGCTATGAAAAGGTCAACCTCCGTCACCTACTTCTATGCAGTGTCGCACAATCGCGCACTCGAGGAAAGCGTTATTGCTGTGGAAAGAATGGGATCGGCTTTTGCGCCCCAAAACCAACGCGGTTATCCTTTCAATAAAACACGCTAACCCCGCAACAAACACATGTTGCGGGGTTAGATGTCTGCCGTCTCTCCGTGGTGTGTCACTGATTTACTGCACGGAGATCCTTAAAGCGGCCTTGCCGCTGAACTTGGCGGATAATTACGCGAATTTTTCAAAAATAGTCTTTTTCGCGCCGCACACCGGACATTTTTCCGGAGCGGAACCCAACTCGATATAGCCGCATACCGGACAGAGATAAAATTCACTGACATCAAGATCGACGCCGTTTTTTACCGCTTCAAGCGCCTGAGCGTAGATTTTAGCATGCACCGCCTCAGCGTCGACGGCAAATTTAAACATGGTTTTTGCCTTATGTCCATCGGCGACAGCCAATTCAACCATCGGCGGATACATCTCGGTAAACTCATAGGTTTCCCCGTCAATTGCGGCTTGAAGATTTTCCGCCGTGGTGGCAATCATATCCAAGGCTTTGAGGTGTCCTTCGGCGTGGATGCGCTCTGCTTCGGCCGTGGTCCGGAATAATTTGGCGATGTTGGCGAATCCGTCCTTTTCCGCTTTTTTGGCAAAAGCCCGATATTTCTGATTGGCCTGACTTTCACCGGCAAAGGCTTCTTTGAGATTGTCTTTTGTTGTGGGCATGGGTTTTTCTCCTGTTCTTTAATTGATTGTCGCCTTTCTTTGAAGCAACGCATACAAATGCATTGTCCTCAAAAATCAGCCTTTCCTCTTAATTCATTGAATAGACGAATCTATTCGACCATTCTTGCACCAATTTGAGGATGATACCCTATATCTTTATGACAAGCAAGCTTAAATAAGAATAAAAACCATTTGATACTTATTATCACGGGTGGCTAATTTTTGCGGGAACCAAACACCAATTTGCCCCCCATATGCCCGGCCAAACCCACAGCAGTCACCAGCACTAATGAGAGCAGGAGAAAGATCCATCGTCCCGTCGAAGCCGTGGTGACGATATCTGGGCGCACTGTCCGCCAAATCGAAAGGACGCACAACAACAGAACCGTCACTATTGAGGCGCCTATCTTGATTTTAAATGTGGCGGTCATGGCGCCTCTATACCGTTTTTGCCACACCTCATAGCCGGTAAACACGACGATCGGCATGGTTATCAACACAAAAACAAAACTGTAGAGAGCCGCAGTTTCAAAGAGGGGAAAACCCAGAAATGCCGTTATAAGCAAAAAAATCAACGCCATCGGCAAGACACCGTTGGGCGTGTGCACCATGATCGGATGGAGATGATGTTTGAGGATCTGTTCCGAAGCAACGTGATACACCGTGGCAAGGAATGTTGGTTTTTCCTCGGCCTTTGACGGCAACACCGGAGCCGACATTGCCGTCGACTCCGAGGATGACGCGGCCTCTTCGGTTATCTCCACAAACATGCTTTTGTCGGCGGCGCACACCGGACACTCATCCGGAGGCTCTTCTCCTTCGTGAACATAACCACAAACCGTGCATTCCCATTTTCTCATCGCTTACCTCCGTAAAATATAAAGAAAGGAATCGACGACGGCCAAGAAACGAGCAGAAGCTCGCCGCCGCCTGCCGAGTGTTCGGTTATCTCACCTCTGCATCAGAAAATAGCCAACGGGTCGTTCGCATTTTGCGGTGCTTTGTTTTTTATCTGGATTCCTTTTTCAGATCCCGTTGAAACAACTCTCGAACGGCGTCTTCGCATTTTTTGTCGTGATACAGAACTTGATGCACCTGTTCCAGTATCGGCATCTCGACTTGCAGTTGCTGAGCCAAGGCGTAGCACGATTTGGTGGTTTTCACGCCTTCAGCCACCATTTTCATTTCACTGAGGGCCTGTTCCAGGGTCAAACCTGATCCCAATTTCAAACCAACGGTGCGATTTCGACTCAAATTGCCGGTACAGGTAAGAACCAGGTCACCCATGCCGCCCAGGCCGGCAAAGGTCTGCGGCTGGCCGCCCAGCGCCACGCCCATGCGGGTTATCTCGGCCAACCCCCTGGTCATCAGCGCGGCGCGGGTGTTGAGCCCATATCCTAATCCATCGCAGATTCCCGCTGCTATGGCAATGACGTTTTTCATCGCGCCGCTGATCTCAAGGCCAACAACGTCGTCGGATGTGTAAACGCGGAAGTAGTCTGTGGAAAATAGGCGTTGAACCGTCTCAGCCGCCTCGGCGTCGGCAAAAGACACTGTCACCGCCGTGGGTTGACGATCCGCCACCTCAGCCGCAAAGCTCGGACCGCTCAAGACGCCCAAATGAAGACGTTTCGGGGTGGAACTCTCCTCCCGCATGACGCCGGTCATGGTCAGGCCGCTGTCGATCTCAATGCCTTTAACGGCGGAGACAACAAGCGCATCCTCTTTGAGCAGTGGATAAAGTTGCCGATATACCGCGCGATAGCCGTGGGAGGGCACCACCATCACCACGCATTCGGCTCCGTCTACAGCCTCGGCAAGGTTGCCGGTAACGTCCAAGACGTCGGGAAAACCATGACCCGGCTGGTATCTTTTATTTTCCCGATCTTGAGCCAACTGGTGAATATGATCCACGTCTCGGTCCCAGAGAACTATCGGAAGACCCTTTCGCGCCAGCAGCAAAGCCAAGGCTGTGCCCCAGCTGCCGGCGCCGATCATGGCAATTTTATTCCTCATCATACTCCCCCTCAATGACGTCGTCCTCAAGGTCCACTCCTTCTTCGCGGGCAAGCATGGACATGTCGACCACCATTTCGCCTTCTTCCAGATTGATCAAACGCACGCCCTGGGTGTTGCGGCCGATAATGCGAATAGTGTCCATCGGCATGCGGATGATCTTGCCGGAGTTGGCGATGAGCATCACCTGATCCTCGTCAACCACTGGCAAGACGCCAACGACATTGCCGTTGCGTTCGCTGGTTTTAATAGTGAACACGCCCTTGCCGCCGCGACTTTGCAGTTTGTACTCAGACACAGCGGTGCGTTTGCCGTAACCGTTTTCAGTGACGGTGAGAATGGAATCATCGCTTTTCAAGACCGCCACACCCACCACCACGTCGTCCTCGCCCAAAGAAATACCTTTGACGCCGGCGGCAAGACGCCCCATGGCGCGCACGTTGGATTCGTGGAAATGGATCGACAACCCTTTCTTGGTGACCAAAAATATCTCGTCGTCGCCCGAGGTGATAGCGGCGGTGAGAATTTCATCGTCGTCACGGATGGTTAAACCAAACTTTCCTTTGCGCATCGGCCGTTTGTATTCGGATATAAAAGTCTTCTTCACCCGGCCGAGCTTGGTGACGGTGAGCACCGAAAGGGTGTCGTCCATATTGGCCAAATCAGCCACCGGTAAAACGGCTGCCACCTTTTCCTGATCGCCCAACTCAAGCAGATTGACAATCGCTTTGCCCCGTGCAGTCCGGCCGGCCAATGGCAATTCATAGACCTTGCGCCAGAAAACCCGTCCCTTGTTGGTGAAAAAGAGGAAGGTGTCCAGCGAAGAGGCGGTGTAAAGACTGGAGACAAAGTCGTCGTCCAGGGTGACCATGCCTTTGATCCCTTTGCCGCCCCGACGCTGCGCCCGATACAGATTCATCGGATTGCGCTTGATGTAGCCGGTGTGGGAGATGGTGACCACCATCTCCTCGGGCGTGATCATGTCTTCAGGCAAAATTTCGTCGGGCGCGTCAATAATTTCAGTGCGACGGCCATCGCCGTAATCCTCGCGAATCTTCGCAAACTCTTCGCGGATGATCTCCAGCACCAGGTTGTCGTCGTGCAAGACCTGTTGCAGCCAGTTGATTTTTTCGATTATTTCCTGGTAATCACTGACAATTTTATCACGCTCCAAGCCAGTGAGACGTTGCAGGCGCATATCAAGGATGGTTTGCGCCTGAATCTCGGAAAGCTCAAAGCGTTGCATAAGGCCTTCTTTTGCCACCGCCGGATTGGCCGATCCCCTGATCAACTCCACCACCTCGTCAAGATGGGTGATGGCTATTTTCAACCCTTCGAGGATATGGGCCCGTTCCTCGGCCTTGCGCAGTTCAAAGGCGGTTCTCCGGTACACCACTGTTTTCCGGTGGGCCAGGAAGTGTTGCAGAATCTGCTTTATATTGAGAATTTCCGGCTTGTTGTTGACGATACAGAGCAAGATGATGCCAAAACTTTTCTGCAACGGCGTCATTTTATACAGCTGGTTGATGACGACGTCCGCAAATTCATCTTTGCGCAAATCCAACACCACCCGCACCCCGTGCCGGTCCGATTCGTCGCGGATTTCGCTGATCGAGGTGATTCGTTTTTCCTTGACCAGTAGGGCGATTTTTTCCACCAGGGAGGCTTTGTTCTGCTGAAAGGGAATTTCGGTGATAATGATCGATTCCCCGTGGGCTCCGCGCTGCTCAATATGGGTTTTGGAGCGCATGATAATGACGCCGCGACCGGTTTCGTAGGCTTCTCGGATTCCAGCTCGCCCGCAGATAAAACCACCGGTGGGAAAATCAGGCCCGGTAATGATTTCCATCAACTGATGCACGGTGATGTCCGGGTTTTCCATCAGCGCGATCAGTCCGTCAATCACCTCAGTGATATTGTGCGGCGGAATTTTGGTGGCCATTCCCACCGCAATGCCTTCCGAACCGTTGATGAGAATATTGGGAATTTTGGAAGGAAGAACCGCAGGTTCCTGCAGGGAGTTGTCGTAGTTGGGAACAAAATCGACGGTTTCCTTTTCCAGGTCAGCCACCAGCTCCTGATCCAACCGGGTCATGCGGGCTTCGGTGTACCGCATGGCCGCCGCTGAATCGCCGTCCATGGAACCGAAGTTGCCCTGGCCGTCCACCAATGGGTAACGCATCGAAAAATCCTGGGCCATGCGCACCAGGGTGTCATAGGCGGCGGTGTCGCCGTGGGGATGATATTTACCAATTACATCACCGACGATGCGGGCCGATTTGATGTAGGGCCGGTTATAGGTATTGCCCAATTCGCGCATGGCAAACAGGGTGCGGCGATGCACCGGCTTTAACCCGTCGCGGACATCGGGCAACGCCCTGCCGATAATCACCGACATGGCGTAATCCAGGTAGGATTTGCGCAACTCCTTGGATATGGCTATGGTTGGTTGTTGACCACTTTCTACTGATTGTTCCGTCATTGTAAATTCCTGATTGACTCTAACTTAAAGGGAGCGAGGCTGTTGCTTGATTGACGGTTACTCGTCAGATATCAAGATCAGCCACTTCGAGGGCGTGATTCTGAATGAATTCCCGCCGCGGTTCGACCTTGTCTCCCATGAGCGTCGTAAACATGTCGTCGGTGACTTCAACGTCATCAATCTTCACCTGAACCAAGGTGCGGTGGCTTGGGTTCATAGTGGTGTCCCACAACTGTTCCGGGTTCATCTCACCAAGACCCTTGTACCGCTGAAGATGACTGCCTTTAAAGGTTTCCTCGCGAACCAGTTCGATCAAACTGTGCCAGTTTTCAGCCGTCACCACGGTTTCCTGTCCGGAGGCTCCGGTTCTTGTTAAGTGAAAGGAAGTGGTCAGATACTGTTTGAGGGTCTTATACAGTTCCAGCGCATGCCGGAATTCGTTGATCAGAGGAATATTAGGACCAAGCACAGCCGCCATGTGCGATTGACCGGCGAAAGTGACGTCAAACTCAAAACAGGCCGGTCGCCAAACGCAGGAACGGATGGCACCTATTTGGGACGCCTTGTCTTTGATTTGTTCGGCCAATCGCTCGACAAACCCTCGATCTTCGAACTGCAGAGCGGAGTGCACATTGTTTTCGAGCAAAAACATGGTCATGGATTCTTTAATATTCAAACGCTCCAGGTACGCGACAACCCGCTCAAAGGCGGATAGCTTGCGCAAGACGTTGACCATTTCATCTTCAGCAATCACAACTTCCGCATCGGTTTGGATGCGCATCAACTGGCTGGCCTGGGAATACAGGTAGGCGTTGAGTTCTTCGTCGTTGAGGAAGTACTGTTCTTTCTTGCCCCTCCCTAGTCGATACAAGGGCGGTTGACCGATGTAGACATGCCCGTTTTCAATAAGCGGCAACATCTGTCGATAGAAAAAAGTCAGCAACAGGGTTCGGATATGGGCTCCGTCGACGTCGGCGTCGGTCATGATGATGACCTTATGATACCGCAGTTTTTCCAGATCAAATTCTTCAGAACCAATGCCGGTCCCCAGGGAGGCGACCAGCTGTTTTATTTCCTCTGAACCTAAAATTTTGTCAAAACGGGCTTTCTCCACATTCATAATTTTACCGCGTAACGGTAAAATAGCCTGAATGGCACGATCCCGACCCTGTTTGGCGGAACCGCCCGCCGAATCACCCTCGACGATGAACAATTCGCGATCAGCCGGGTTTTTACTCTGACATTCGGCTAGTTTTCCAGCCATGAGCACCGAGAGGCTGCCTTTTTTGCGCGAAAGATCACGCGCTTTGCGAGCCGCGTCCCGCGCTCGGGCCGCCTCGACCGCCTTGCTCAAAATACCTCGCGCCACCGCTGGATTTTGCTCCAGATATGCCCCGAGTTTTTCACTGCACAAGGATTCGACGATGGACTTTACTTCGGAGTTGCCCAGTTTTGTTTTGGTCTGTCCCTCAAATTGCGGATTAGGGACGCGTACCGATATGACGCAGGTTAATCCCTCGCGGACATCGTCGCCGCCCATCTTTTCCTTGAGATTTTTCGGGACCACGTCGTCGCTGGCATAGCGGTTGATGCATTTAGTCAGCGCCGCCCGAAAACCGGCCACATGCGAACCGCCTTCACGGGTGTTGATATTGTTGACAAAGGAAAACAAACGCTCGGAATATCCATCAAAATACTGCAGGCAGATGTCCACCTGCACGCCGTCGCGCTCGCCGGAGATAAGAATCGGTTCTGGATGAACGCAGGTCCGGTTGCGGTTGAGATATTCTACATACGAGATTATGCCGCCGTCGAAATGATAGTTGTCCTCAGCGCCGTCACGTTCATCTTTGAGAATTATTTCTATGTTTTTATTAAGAAAAGCCAACTCGCGCATCCGGTTTTTGACTATCTCGTACTGAAAAACCGTGGTTTCGGCAAAAATGTCCGGATCCGGCTCAAAATAGATGCTGGTCCCGGTCTCTTCACTTGTTCCAATTTCCTGCAAATCGCAGGTGCGGATCCCATACTCGTATGTTTGACGATAAATTTTACCGTTGCGCTGCACCTGAGCAATAGTGTGGACGCTCAGGGCATTAACCACCGACACACCCACGCCGTGAAGACCGCCAGATACCTTGTAGCTCGAATGATCGAACTTGCCGCCTGCATGCAGGGTGGTCATAACAAGTTCCAACGCGGACATGTTTTCTGTGGGATGCTTGTCCACAGGAATGCCGCGACCATTGTCTTTGACGGTAACAGAGTTGTCCTCGTGAATGACAATACTAATTTTATTGCAATGTCCCGCTAAAGCTTCATCAATGGAGTTGTCCACCACCTCATAAATAAGATGATGCAGTCCCTCAACACCGGTGTTTCCGATGTACATGGAAGGTCTTTTTCGCACGGCTTCCAGTCCATCAAGGACCTTGATCTGTTCAGCTCCATACGATGTATTGGTTAAATCACTCACTTTTTTCCTTCTTTATAAAAATTTAAAGGTAGTTATGAAATAATAAAACATATCAATATGTTTTAACTACCAAATATAACTCTAAATAATATACATTTAAAAATGTATATTTATTACAATTTCATCGGCATAATAATACTTAAAAAACCGATGTCGTCATCAGAGGTTATCATGCAAGGGCTTTCCTGGGTGTTGATACTTGCGGTAACCGTGTCTCCTTCCATGACTTGAAGACTTTCGATAAAATATCGACAATTAAATCCAAGTGACAGCGGTTCCCCAGTGTATTCAACATCTATTTCATCTTTTGCTGAACCAAAATCTGCATTTTGCGAGGTCAAAATCATTTTGTTGTCAGCTATATCAATTTTAATTGCATGAAAGAGGTCTTCTGTAAAAAGATTGATTCTTTTTAAACTTTCAAGAAATCGGGTTCTTTCAATTTGAATAGAATTATCTTTTGATAAAATATTAAGCAATCCTTGAAAATCAGGAAAATCTCCTTCCATAAGTCGAATGATAAGCAACGCATCGTCAGTTTTTAAAACAGCCTGCTTTTCCTCAATCCCAAAAAACAAACTCGTTTTGTTGTCGCAAAATTTGCGTATTTCCTGAACCCCTCTTCGTGGAATCAAGGTTCTGTCGTTCATTCGCAACGCATCGAGGGTTTCGTCGACTTCCCTGCTCATAATGGTTAAACGATGTCCATCAGAGGAAATCATTTTAAAAATCAATTTATCGTCTTTCTTTTCTTTCTGCAGCATAGCCGCAGTCAGGGTGAACATATTTTCCTTGTCCTGAGCAATCGAAAAAATGGTTTTATCGACCAGATCCACCATGATGGAACAATCCATCGCCACCATGGCGCTTTCATCGTATGCGGGAAATTGAGGGAATTCATCGGCCAACATTCCAGCCAAGCGGTAGAGGCTGGGTCCAGCGGTTATTTCCACCCAGTTGTTTTCCAATTCTTTGAATGAAATGATGGAAGAACCTGTTTCTCTGGCTATTTCAAAAAGTTTTTTTGCCGGAAGGGTTAATATGCCTGTTTCAACAACCTCCACCGGGACAATTTGCTTGAGACCTATTTCCATATCGGTTCCGGTAAAAACAACGCGGTTAGGTTCCACTTCAATAAGAACGTTCGCCAAAATGGCAAAGGTTCCTTTTTTACTCGTTATATTCTGCTGAGCCCCTATGGCTCGAAGTAAATCGTCTCTGCCTATGTTAAACTGGAAGGCCATAATAACTATCCTTTATTTATAGAGTATTTGTTGTTGATGTTATGGCTGTTGATATGTTTGTATTGTTTATAACAATCCGTATTTTATATATATTTTATGTTAAAAGCGCTGTGTGCAGGTTTGTTGGTTTGTCTTGAAAAGAGGCTGCTCAGCGCCCTTTGTGGCTTTTCAACATTCTCTGCCACAGGTATTTAACAGTGTTATTAACAAGTTGTTAATCAATCAAAAATACTCGAAAAGAGACGAAAGATCAAACAAATTGTTTGATGCAAGAGGCTGTAAAATAATGAAAAATCAATTAAATAAAAAGCTTTTCGAGGTGTGTCGGCAAGGCCTTGAACAAGGGGTGTTTTGCGGGGTGGCGGCAGGCGTGAGTGTGCTGCATAAAACCACTCGTCATCGCGGACGGTTCTGCGGCGGTTCCACTCGGATGGGACCCGAAGGTCAAGCGGTAACCACCAAAACCCTGTTTGATTTGGCCTCATTAACCAAGCCGCTGTGCACGACCTTATGCACCCTTGATCTTATCGAAAAAGGCCTGCTGCAATGGAACAAATGTCCTCTAGGGGTGCTGGATGGCTTACTCCCCAAAGACAAACGACAGATAAGCCTCCACCATATTTTGAATCACTCTTCGGGGTTGCCTGCGTATAAGCCTTTTTTAAAGGAATTTTCGCCCCAACTGTTGTCCGGAGCCAAAGAATCGTTGATAAACAAAACTCTTCAGGAACCGCTGGAATATGGCGCTGGTGAACGGTGTGTGTACAGCGATCTGGGGTTTATTCTCTTGGGGGCGGTACTTGAAAAAACATCAGGGTTTCGACTCGACCGGCTTTTTGAAAATGTCGTCGCCGCTCCCTTGCAACTCTCCCTTCAAATGTGCTTTTTACCCATTGATGAACCTTTGACGAGGGCTTTAGACTCTATCGCCGCCACGGAAGAATGCCCCTGGCGAAAAAAATTAATGCACGGAGAGGTACACGATGAGCACAGTTGGCTCATGGGTGGGGTTGCTGGGCACGCTGGTCTGTTTGCAACAATTGAAGGGGTTATGACCCTGTGCGAATATCTTTTAGATGTATGGAAAGGTCGAATAGATAGGCCAAGTATTGCAACCGCGCTGCTCAACAAGGCTTTGACCAGCAAACATCCAAAAGAGAGTTGGTTGTTGGGCTTTGATTCGCCGTCGCCAGGGCAATCGAGTAGCGGCCGATATTTCTCACCGCAGAGTGTCGGCCATCTGGGGTTCAGCGGAACATCGTTTTGGATTGATCCTGAAAAGGAAACCGTTGTGGTCTTATTGACCAACAGAATCCATCCCACGCGGGACAACACACTTATACGGGCGTTCAGGCCCTATTTCCACGATTGCGTCATGGAAACAATTCTTAACGCAAAATAAAACCCCCCTGTCATTCAGCAATGACAGGGGGGGCGCAGTGTAATGCGCAGCGGTTAAAAAAGCCTTACCACCAGCAAACTGTCTTATCGTTGGCAAAAATCTTCTGAACCAAGGTGTCGTAATTCGGCGCGCCCATGTACAATTTGAATTCATCGGCGGTACGGTCACGGTTGAGAATTTCAACCAGTTTTTTTACGTCCTCAGTGGGTTCTGACTTGTATACCTGCAATATTTTCATTGTATCACCATTCCTCGTATTCTCTTGTTATTCGCTACAAGCACCTGGAGGCTCGTGGGATTGTTTGGGAAGACCGTAGGGAATAATAAAATCGGCTTCTCTCATTGCCTCGCCAAGCTCTTCCAAGGAAATATTGGCAATCTCGGTTCCCTCCGGCAGATCGGTGGGAGCCTCGGCGCCGCAGCTGTACACCTGGCCTTCCATATCGGAAATCCAAGCGATGTTTTCAGCCATGTAGTTAGACATGCGCGGAAATTCACCGTTCATGATAACAGGAAAGGCGTAGTGGTTTTCTACGGCGAGGCCCAAACCGGAACGGATACCGTCATTGTATACACGGTTGGCGATCAGGATGTAAACTTTCAATGATTCCATTTCCGTATCTCCTTACATCACGATATACTTGGCGCATTCGTCAAGAATGGCGCCGTGGAAAGCTTGGGTCCGCATCTGCTTGTCGATCAGGCCGCGAGGGATGTCGTTGACGTTGTCAAATCCTTCGCAAATATAACTGTCCGCGCAGATGGCAATGTTTTCAACGGCGCACAGTTGGGTCAGCTCGACAAAAAGAGGATTTTTGGTCAGGTGGATGGATTTGTATGTAAAGAAAACCATTACCGTTTTGCCAGCGCGAACCGCAGCCTTGGCGATGCCAAGGATATGACGCATATGCTGGGGGGAGGTAACAAAAATTCCGAGTTTGTTTGGATCAGCAGCCATTGGCTTTTTCCTCCTTCAAAAGGACTGTAAAGATGGAATGATCATCCTTTCTTAATAAAAAAGCTAATGTAACCAGCTTCTTCCTTCTCTCCAAGATATTCGTGACCAGCGCGTTCGCACCAACCTGGAATATCGTTTCTGGAACCCGGATCGGTGCCTTGAATGTGGAGAATCTGACCGGCGCTGATCTTGCCGATCTCTTTTTTGGTGCGGAGGAGCGGCATAGGGCAGCTTAAACCTCTTGCATCCAGAACTACGGCAACAGCCAAACCTTCAGGGGCTACTTTAACGTCACTCATTGTTGTTCTCCTTAAGAAAATACTTTTTTAAAAAGACCATTTTATACATGAAAAAAGGACGATTTAGTTTATAGATAAAAGGGTGGGTTGTCAAGATAGAAACAAAAATTGAATAGGGATTCAGTAATGAGGATAGAATCATTTTTTTATCCAACAAAAACAAATTATTGAATCATGTTTTTTTAAATGTTCGGTTGTATTGACAAATGTCGAGGGCAAAGGTATTTTTGCTGAATTTTAGTAAAATAAACCTATTTTTAGAAGTTTGAGTCAGGCGTCGTTATCAACAAAAGGGAAAAGGAGGCTGTTCGGAAATGGAAGACATTAAGGTTTTTTGGCAAAAAATTAAGCACTTATATAAAGTGCTCTGTCAGGAGGAATGGAATCCCGTCATCACCGGCATTATCGTTGCCCTGTTGAGCATTCTTATCATGGCTTGGTGGCGTCCTTGGGGCGCGGTTGGCGCCATTCGCAACTGGGGCGACTGGATGCTCTGGCAGGCCGGCATCTTCAACGGCGATCTGGCGGAATTGGTTGGTTTTGTCAACGAAGACGGCGACAAGATTCTCACTAAATCGATGCTGTTCAACACCGGTTCGGTCATCGGTCTTGGCTTTATCGGCGGCGCTTTTATTTCCGCTTGTCTTGGCGGTCAGTTTGCGTTCCGTTTCCCCCCGATCCGCGAGTACGTCAAGGCCATTATTGCCGGTATTCTCATGGGCATCGGCGCGGCGCTGGCCGGCGGTTGCAACGTCGGCGGCATGTACAACGCCATCGGCAATCTTGCCGCCAATGGTTTTGCCATGTGGGTTGGTCTGGTTCCTGGCGTTTTACTGGGACTTTGGCTGCTCTACAAGGAAATGGAGCTCATCAGCTGGGGCGGCGGCGGTTCCTGGACGCTGAATATCCCGTATCCCATTCAATGGATACTGGGTGTTGCCGGCGTGGTTGGTCTTATTTGGTGCGCCAATTATTACGCCAATTTTGACGGCGACGATTATGTGGAATACATCTCCTCGCTTTCCGGCATCGTATTGATAGCGGCTGGTCTCGGCTACACCATGCAGCGTGGCCGCTGGTGCATGATTCAGGGCTTCCGTGAACCACATATGACCGGCGACTGCAAAATGGCCAAATCCGTAGCCTTGTCCATCGTCATAGTCGCCGTTGGCGCCGCAGTGCTGAAATATAGCGTGGCCACCCGTATCGGCGGCGAGCCGGTGCTTGATCCGATGAACTATGTGCGCGGCACCTTTGGCTGGGGCGGCGTAGTGGGTGGCTTCATCTTCGGCCTTGGCGCGATGCTGGCCGGCGGTTGCGGATCCGGCGCTTTGTGGCGGGTTGGCGAAGGCCAGATCAAACTTTGGGTTGCGGTGCCGTTTTTCTCGCTCTCCAACTCCTTGGTGTCGGCATGGTTCCAAGCCTATGATTTTGAAGGCAAAGGCTATCTGGGCAGCTACGTCTATCTGCCCGACGCCATGGGCTACGGGTACACCATGGCCTTGATCATTGGTTTTTGCACCCTTTGGTATCTGGTGGTGACCTGGAACGAGGACACCAACAAACTGTTGCTGCCGATGTAATCGTTTTTTAACAACGGCGACAGGGCGGCATCCAATGGGTGCCGCCCTTTTTTTTGCAGAGAATCCTCCATGACAGAAAACCAGGCTGCAGAGCGGCAACTGTTGCGTCGTCAATGTTTGGCTGCACGCGCTCTGTTGTCGCCGACAGAGCGCGCCGCTTTGAGCCGGCAGATTGTTGACTCGGTAATGCGTTTGCCTGTTTTTCAAGAGAAAAACAGCGTTTTTATCTACTGCAGCTACCAGAGCGAGGTGGAAACCTGGGATTTGATTCGTCGTTGTCTGGCGGCGGGCAAAACCGTCTGCGTGCCCCTGACTCAACCTGCACAGTCCCGGATGTCGGCGGTGGTGATAACCAACCCTGCCCTTGACCTGATTCCCGGCTATAAAGGGATTCCCGAGCCGGATTTCGCCGCCCCGCTCCGTTTCCTGCCGCCCTCGTTAATCGAAGCGGCGGTGATTCCGGGCGCTGTTTTTGATCGCGCCGGCAACCGACTGGGGTATGGCGGCGGCTATTACGATCGCTTTCTCTCTGGCGCCGTCGCTCAGGCCCTGCGCATCGGTCTGGCTTTTTCCCGACAAGTGACAGATAACCTTCCCGCTTTCCCCCACGACGTACCCATGGATGTATTGGTCACGGAACAGGAAGTGTTTTTCTGGCCCAGAGCCAGAGCAATCTAACAGGCTGTTTTATCAACTCTGCAGACACGCCCAATACGATTTTCAACCCAGGTTGTCAGAGCCAGAGCCCTCAAGGAGATCGACCATGAACCAATTGCAGTCCTTCCCGTCAGGAATATTGCCATTAGCCAATAGCTATGCCCCTCTCTCTTTTTCCAGGACATAACAACCATTTATGACCTCGCCTCCCCCCACGCCGCGCGCCGCCGCCGTTGAGATCCTTTGCCTCTGGGCCACCACCCACAATTCGATTGATCTCCTGTTTCACTCCGCCATCGAAGGGTTGGCCGACATTGATCGCGGCCTGGTGAAAACCCTGGTCTACGGCGTGTTGCGGCAAAAGGAACACCTTGACCACATTATCCGCATCTTTTCCAAGCATCCGCTGCGGAAAATGAAGCCGCGTACCCTGATGACCCTGCGGATCGGGGCCTATCAATTGCTGTTTCTCAACCGCATCCCGGAATCGGCGGCGGTCAACGCCACGGTCAACACCCTGAAGGCCGCTGGTCAACCCGCTTGGCTGATCGGCTTTGCCAACGGCATCCTCCGCGCCATCGCCAGGGGCCGGGCAACACTGCCCACTCCCGAGCAGACCGCGGCCGCCAGCTCGCCGATCCTCAATCACCCGGCCTGGCTGATCGAGCGTTGGCAGGCGGCATTCGGCGCGGAAACGGCACGGGCGATCTGCATCAGCAACAACGTTGAGCCACCACTCACCCTGCGGGTCAATAGTCGCCGCTCCAGTCGTGCAGCCCTCAAGGCCCTGATGGAAAAGACCGGAATCGTTGTCCGTAACGGCCGCTTCAGCCCCTTGAGTTTGATCGTCGAAACCTTCCCGGGCTCCATCGCCGGCCTGCCCGGTTATGAGCAAGGGCATTTTCAGGTCCAGGACGAGGCGGCGCAACTGGCCACACCGCTTGTTGGTCCGTTGCCCGCCCGCTGTCGGGTGCTCGACGGCTGCGCCGGTTTGGGCGGCAAGACCTCGCACCTGGCGGAAATGCTGCCGCCGGACGGCGTCATTGTTGCTGTGGAGCCTGACGCGCGCCGTTCCCGCCTGCTGGGGGAAAACCTGCGTCGCCTGGGACACAACGATGCGGTCCAAGCGGTGCGCTCTGATCTGCGGGCCTTTGCCGCCACCCGGCCCCAGCCCTTTGATGCTGTTTTGATCGACGCGCCCTGTTCGGGCACCGGCGTTATCCGGCGCCAGCCCGACATCCGTTGGAACCGTCAACCCGAGGAGCTGGCGGCGTACCAGCAGACCCAGACCCACCTGCTGGAGATTGCCGCCGGTCTGCTCAAACCGGACGGCATTCTCGTCTACGCCACCTGTTCGCTGGAGCCTGAGGAAAACAACGAGGTGGTCCGTCTCTTTCTGGAACGCTGCCCGCTCTTTTCGGTTGAGGGAACGGCTCCCCTGCTGCCGGAAACTGCCCGGCGGCTGGCGGATGCGTCCGGATTTTTCCGTCCCAACCCGGCTGACGGGCTGGACGGCTTTTTCGCCGCCCGCCTGGTTCGTCGCCGCAACTTGTAGTTTCCGCAGACAGTGTTTATATTCGCAGGCCATATGCACCCCCCACAACAATCTGCTAGGAGAAACCGACAATGGCTGGAATAAAATCAACCATGGATCTGGTGATGGAGCGCGCCGCCCGCATGGGCATGGCCACTCCGGACGAGATGCGCCACGAGGAAAGCCTGAAAAAAGGCATGCAACTGACCGCCGAGTACCTCAACGGCGGCAAGGCCACCCTCGTCGAAATCCTCCGCGAGCAGGACCCGTCCCAGCAGGAATCGGTCCGCAAGGGCATGCTGGCCTCGCTGCTGCGCAACCTCTTTTTGCCCCGCGACGAAGAGGGTGTCAAACGGATCGAGCAGGCCGTCAAAGGCGTGGTCGAACTCAATCAGGGAACCCCGGATATTGCCGCTCTTTGCCAGGAATTACAGACCATTGCCTCCCAGTACGGGCAGCATCGCAAGCAGTTGTATGAGCAGCTCAAGGAGCAGATGCGAATGCAGATCGAACAGATGCTGCTGCGCAAAGGGATGAAGGCCGACAGCATGAAAATCGATCCCACCATGGAACCCCAGTTCAAGGAGCAGTGGAGCCGGCTGGAGGCCGACATCGACGCGCAGTACGGTCAGGCCATGGAGCAATTCAAGGCCCAACTCAAGGACTGGACCGGAGCCTGATCATGAGCCGCAACGCCGAGCTTGAACGGCTCACTCGGGTGCAACAGGTCCTGCGGCGCAAACGGCTGGACGCCCTGCTGGTTTCCCAGCCGGACAACCGCCGCTACCTCAGCGGCTACACCGCGCCGGACCACGGCATCCAGGAGAGCGCCGGCTTTCTCCTGGTCCCGGCCGAGGGGCGTCCGCATCTCCTGACTGATTCCCGTTTTACCCTCCAGGCCGAGGCGGAATCCCCGCTTTTTCAGGTGGCAACTTACGCCAAAGGGATGCTGCAGCTGTTGGAGAAATTGTGCAAAAAGAGCGGCGTCCAGACACTGGCCTTTGAAAGCGATTACTTTCTCCACTCGTCCTTCCTGCGTCTGGCCGCCATGGCTGAAAAGCGGGGATTAACCTTGCAGGCCGAGAGCGGGCTGATCGAAAAGATGCGGGCAATTAAGGACGAACACGAATTGCGCCTGTTGCGCCAATCCACCCAATTGAACGAGAAGGTCTTTCAATCGGTGTACAACACCATCGAACCGGGCATGACCGAGCGGGAGATCGCCCTGGCCCTGGAGTTGACCATGCGGGAGATGGGCGCGGAAGGCCCGAGTTTCGACACCATCGTCGCCTTTGGAACCAACGCCGCCCGACCGCACGCCGTGCCCACCGACCGCGAGTTGCAAGCCGGCGATCTGGTGCTGATCGACATGGGGTTGGTGTATCAGGGCTACTGTTCGGACATGACCCGGACCTTTGTCACCGGCAAGCCCGATCAGACCTACATCGACCGCCACCGCGCAGTGCGCAAGGCCATGCTGGCCGGGATCGGCGCCGTTCGCGCCGGGGTCACCGGGGCTGAGGTCGACCGGATTGCGCGGCAGACGCTGATTGACGCCGGGTATGAAGCCTTTGGCCACGGTCTGGGGCACGGGGTGGGGATTGCGGTGCATGAAGAGCCGCGCCTGTCGCCGCGCGGGACCAAACAGCTGCAGGCCGGCATGGTGGTCACGGTCGAGCCGGGTCTCTATCTGGCCGACTGGGGCGGCATCCGCCTGGAAAACATGGTGATTGTGGGCGAGGACGGCTGCGAGGTCCTCAATCAGGACACCACCGGTCTTGATCTGTAACCAGTTCGTCAACCGTCCCCCTCTTCAGTTTTAGGGAGTTGCATGGCCGCCAAATATTTCGTCCTCGACACCAATGTTCTGCTCCACAACAGCGACGCGATTACCTGCTTTGCCGACAACACCGTGGTACTGCCGATGACGGTGATTGAAGAGCTGGACAAATTCAAAAAGAACAACGACGAGTTGGGCCGCAACGCCCGCCACGTCATCCGCAGCCTCGACCGCTTGCGCGTCCAGGGCAGTCTGGGCAAGGGCGTGCCAACCAGCGACGGCGGCGTGGTTTGGATCACCATGGAAAAGGAGGGCGACGGCGGCGCCTGCATTGATCTCAATATTCCGGACAACCGCATCATCGCCACCGCCTACCGCCTGTTCAGGGAAGGCAAACGGGTCATTTTCGTGTCCAAGGACATCAACGCCCGGCTCAAGGCCGACGCCCTGGGCATCGAGGTGCAGGATTTTGAGAAGGAAAAGGCTGATTTCGATCAACTCTACACCGGTTGGCGCAGCCTCAAGACCTCGGCGGCCACTATCGACCGCTTTCACCACAGCAAGGAGCTGCTGTGGGACGGAGAGGAGCTTCAGCCCAACGAGTTCGTTCTGTTGGTTGATGCGGCCAACGAGAAGCACACCGGGATTGGCCGGGCGGTGGCCGGCAACCTGTTAAAGCCGCTCAATCCGGCCTATGACTCCGCCTCCAACCTCCGACCCCGGAGCATGGAGCAGCGGCTGGCCCTGGAGCTGCTGATGGATCCAACGGTCTCGCTGGTCTCGTTGATCGGTCAGGCCGGCACCGGCAAGACCCTGCTCGCCCTGGCGGCCGGCATGGCCAACACCCTCAAGTCGAGCCGCTACGAAAAACTGCTGGTTTCCCGGCCGGTGATTCCGCTTGGCCGCGACATCGGCTATCTGCCGGGCACCAAGGACGAGAAGATGAAGCTGTGGATGCAGCCGATCTTTGACAATCTCGCCTACCTGATGGGCCTGACCAACGGCGGCAAGCAGGACGCAGCCGCCGAATTGGGCATCAATCGGCTGCTCCGCGAAGACCGGATTGAACTCGAAGCCCTGACCTATATCCGCGGCCGCTCGATTTCGCGTCAGTACGTGATCATCGACGAGGCCCAGAACCTGACCCCGCACGAGGTCAAAACCATTGTCAGCCGGGCGGGCGAGGGCACCAAGATGGTCCTCACCGGCGACCCCGAGCAGATCGACAACCCCTACCTGGACGCCAGCAGCAACGGGCTCAGCTACACCGTGGAGCGGCTCAAAGGTCAGGAGGCCTGCGGCCACATCACCCTGACCCGCTCCGAGCGCAGCCATCTGGCCTCGCTGGCGGCTGAATATCTGTAATATCCCACGATTGGAAATGTGAAACATTATGCGCCAGTACATGATTGACGAGATTTCTTTTCTCGAACGCGACGCCCTTGACAGCTACCTCAAGCGCACCCTGAAACCGGGCGGCCTGGAAGGCGTCTTTTTTCTCAGCGTGCCCCCGGACCTGCTGGGCCCGGAGCAGTTGAACCACGGGGAATGCGGCCCTTTTTATTTTACGGTGGTGCTCGAACAGGGCTCGATTCGTTTTGAGCTGCTGGTGCGCAGCGCCAGCAACATGCACTGCACCTGCATCGCCCTGGCCACCCCGGCCCAGCGGCAGTTCGTCTTTGATTTTGCCGACCGCATGCTCAGCGAGGAGATGATCCGGGCATGAACCCAGCCGCGATCCCATTGGAAGAACGCATTATCTTTGCCCTCGATCTTGCCGACCCTGGCGAGGCCCGGGCGCTGGTGGACCGCTTGTCCGGTCGCATCCGCTTTTTCAAGGTCGGGCTGCAGTTGTTTTTTGCCGGCGGCTGGCCGATGGTCGACTACATCGTGGGCAAGGGCTGCAAGGTGATGCTCGATCTCAAACTCTACGACATCCCGGCCACGGTGCAGTTGGCGGTGCGCCAGTTCGCCAATCGGGGCGTCAGTCTGACCACGGTCCACGGTTACGGGCCAGTGGTGGAGGCGGCCCTGGCGGCCGAATCCGGGGTTCAGATCCTGGCGGTCACCGTGCTCACCAGCTTTGGGGCGGAACAGCTCCGCGAGTTGCAGTATTCGGGAACCGTCGATGATCTGGTGCTGCAGCGGGCTGAGACCGTGCTCCGTCTCGGGTGTCACGGGGTGGTCTGCTCGGCGCGGGAAGCGGCGCTGTTGCGCGGTTGCTTAGGGCATGATTTTGTCATGGTCACCCCGGGAATCCGCCCGGCCGGGGCCGATCTGAACGACCAGCAACGGGTGGCAACGCCGGGCCGGGCCATTGCCGACGGCGCCGATTATCTGGTCATTGGCCGGCCCATTCGCGACGCCCAGGACCCGGAGGCGTGCATCACCGCCGTTCAGGGCGAGATATCCGCCGCTCTGGCTGCAATGCAGCGTTAAATTAAGGAGGATTGTATGTTGATTGATCTCTTGCGCGCCCGCAGAAGCATCCGCCGTTTCACCGCCCAGCCGGTGGAGCGGGAAAAACTCGATCTCCTTTTGGAGGCGGCCCTGCGCGCGCCCTCGTCCAAGGGCAACAATCCCTGGGAGTTCGTTGTGGTGACTGACCCGGCTCGGCTGCAACAGCTTGCGGTCGCCAAAACCCACGGCGCAACCTTCCTGGGCGGCGCGCCCTTGGCGATTGTGGTCTGCGCCGATCCGAACAAAAGCGACGTCTGGGTGGAAGACGCTTCGATTGCCGCAGCCCTGATCCACCTGGAGGCCGCTGACCTTGGTCTGGGCAGTTGCTGGGTGCAGATCCGGTTGCGGCAACGCGAGGACGGCTCCAGCTCGCAAGAATATATGAGCGACCTGCTCGGACTGCCTGCGGGGATGATGGTGCTGGCGATGGTCGGCGTCGGGTATCCGGAAGGCGAGAAGAGCGGCCATCCGGCCTCATCGCTGTGCAGCAATCAGGTCAGTTTTGAGCAGTTTGGCCGACGGAGCTGAGCGAACTGCCGAGACGCGCCGGGAACCCGGTGCAAGAAAAAACCCGCATTGATGAAGGGTTTGCGCCTTCATCAATGCGGGTTTGACGGATGGAATGCAGGGTGGTTAAACGGCTTTAAGCAGCCTCAACCCTTTTTGAGCAATTCAAGCGCCTTGTCGCGGATTGCCTCGGTTCCCAGGCCCTGGTGGGGTATCTGCTCGGAGAGTCCGCCGGCGCCGTCTTTCCAGGTTCCCATCGCGCCGTATTTCGGAGCGAAGCCGCGCTCCAGCAGCCAGCTGCCGTAGCGGGCGCCCAGGCCGGTTTTGCTGTTCTGGGTCTCAACCACCAGCGCCATCGGGCTGGAACCCACCGTGGCCAGCATGGCCTCGTCCACCACATTGAGCACCGGCTTGTTGATCAGGCCGAGCTGAATGCCCTCTTCTTTGAGCAATTCCACCACATGCAGGCAGCGATAGAGCATCTCGCCGTAGGAGACGATGTAGCCGTCGCGACCTTCGCGGATCACCTCGTCCTTGTCCGGGGCAAAGGCGTACCCGTCGCCGAAGCGGTTCTCGCCTTGTTCGTTCAAAATGAACGGGGTGGCGGAGCGGGTGGAGTAGACGAAACGCAGGCCAGGATTATGGAAAATCGAGGTCAGGATCGCCTTGAGCTGCAGGGCGTCGGCCGGGAAGTAGAGCCGGGTTTGATCGTGCTCGGCCAAACCGTTGTCGGCAAAGAAGTTGTTGATGCCGAAATGGCAGGTGTTGTCCGCCATGTCGTCGACCCCGGAATGGGAAAAATGGGCGATGACGTTGGCCTGATTGAGCCGGGCCATGGTGATTTCGGAGATCACCATCTCCTGGAAGGCGGCAAAGGTGCCGAATATGCCCTGTTTGCCGGGAGTTGAGCCAAAACCTGCGGCCACCGAGAAGTTGTTGCGCTCCATGATGCCGCCGTGGACGTAGACCTCCGGGCAGTTTTTGCGGACGTGGTGCAGGCCGCAGGAGCCCTCCAAGTCGGAATCCACCACCAGCACCCGAGAGGCGGGATTGTCCATCTCTTTGATCAGGTCGCTGACAATCTTGCCGAACTCGTCGCGGTTCTTGGCCGACTGGGTTGAACTGCCGCGATACTCGACCTTGGCGGCCTTGGCCGGAACCTGCTGGAGCATGGCCACTGCGGCCGCGTGGCCCTTGGCGGTGAGGTAGTCGATCGCCAGCGGCACGGGGATGACGTCGTGGCCCTTGGGCAATCCTTCGATGCCGGCAACGCCGACCGCCATCTTGCGTTTGACCACCACCGCCGCCGGTCCGTCGACGACAATAGCCTGGCGGATGGAAGCAAACAGGCTGTCCAGATCCTCGCCCTGGCAGGTCTGCACGGCCAGACCATGGCCGGACAGGGTGCGCTCCAGATCATAGCCCTTCATGTACTCGGTGGGATGGCCGGCGATGGTGACGTCGTTGTCGTCGAGCAGCAGCTTGACCTTGAGGTTCCGGGCCACGGCGTAGCGGGCCGCTTCGGCGTCGTCGCCCTCCTGCTGGGACCCGTCGCTGCCAAACATGAACACGTTCTGGGTCGGGTGCGCCTCGGCCACGCCGTTGACGTGACTCCACATGTGGCCCAAGCGGCCGGAGCTGAAGAAGATTCCCGCCTCCTCGTGCCGCTCGGGGTGACCGTACAAACCTTTGCCGAATTCGCGATAATGGAGCAGCGCTTCAGCTGGCTGAAAGCCGTTGAGCACTGCCATGGCGTATTGGATCGCTACCCGGTGGCCAGCCTCGTCAAAATAGACCGGATAGCAGGTGTCGCCGCCCTTCATGAACCCATCGGCGATCAGCAGCTCCGGGACAATGTCGTAGGCCCCGCCGGTGTGGCCGCCCAGTCCCTTGGTGTTGGCCAGGGCGGTGAAAAAAACGATACTGTCGCGCACCAGATTGATGTTCTGCACCAAGGCGGCGCGCTGCTCCGCAGAAAGCCCGTCCTGGGCCACGGAGAAACGCAAGGGCGTGTACGCCGACAAATCAATAGGAAATTTCATAACATATCCTGATGGGAAGAAGTTCTGGGAACGGCTTTGATGGAAAGTCGCAGGGTTCCGTTCACGGTCCGGAAAAAACTACTGCACAGATAACAGAAATGTGAAAATCCGCAAGGGCGATCTCGCCCGGTCCGCACCGCCGCCGGCATGCGGCGAGGTCTTGCGCCTTGCGGTCAAGGACGGTACAAAGGGGCACGCAACCAAACCGTGCAACCGACATGATCACCCCTAACCGAGCAACCGCCATGAAAACCATCTGGAAATTTGAACTTACGCCCAACCGCGTCCAGGCCGTGCCCATTCCCTTTGGCGGCCAGATCTTGACCGTGCAGACCAAGGGAGACAACGCGCCGTTGATGTGGGTGTTGGTCGATCCGGAGATGCCGCCCCAGGACCGCTACATCGGCATCTACACCACCAACACCGCAGTTCCCGACGAGCCCGGCAGGTACGTCGCCACCTTTTTGATTTACGACGGCACGCTGGAGTTTCACCTGTTTGAAATGGACGGACCGCCGCCGGACGCCGAACCGCTGCCCGAAGCCGTGTAAACCGGGGCGAATCTCAGGTGAAGACCACGGTGCGGTTCTGGAACACCAGGATCTGCCGTTGCAGGTGGTGCCAGATGGAGCGGGAAAGAATCACCTTTTCCAAATCGCGGCCCTTGCGCACCAGATCCTCGACCGAATCGGCGTGGCTGACCCGGATGACGTCCTGGGCAATGATCGGCCCGGCGTCGAGGTCCGCCGTCACGTAATGGCTGGTGGCGCCGATGATTTTGACCCCCCGTTCAAAGGCGGAGTGATAGGGTTTGGCGCCGGGGAAGGCGGGGAGGAAGGAGTGGTGGATGTTGATGATTTTATTGCGATACTTGCTGATAAAGTCGTCAGAGAGAATCTGCATGTACCGGGCGAGGACAATGAATTCCACCTTGTGCTCGGCCAACAACTGCAGCTGCGCCTGCTCCTGTTCCCGCTTGTTGTCGCTGTTGACCGCAAAGAGATGGAAGTCGATGCCGAACTGGCGGGCCACCGGTTCCAGATCGGGGTGATTGCTGATGATCAGGGGAATCTCCACATCAATCTCTTTGGATTTCCAGCGAGACAGGATGTCGTAGAGACAATGCGGCAGTTTGGAGACGAAAATGGCCATTCTCGGCGTCTCGTGGGAGAAGTGGAGCTGCCATTTCATGTCGTATTTCTGGGCGATCAGGGTGGCAAAATACTCATCGATCTTGTCGTCGGGGATGATGAAATTCTCCAACTCCCACTCGATGCGCATGAAAAAGACCTGGCGCAGGGCGTCAACGTGCTGGTCAAGAAAGGTGATGTTGCCGTTGTTCTTATAAATAAACTCACTGACCGTGGCCACGATGCCTTTGTTGTCGGGGCAATGGATGAGCAGGATGGCCGAGGAAGGAGCAGGTGGTGCGTCTGGGGTTTTCATGGCGAGGTGGGCAATGCAACGGTTGAGTTTAAAAAAGGAAGCAATCTGAAAAGGTTACACGAACCGGCGTTACGGCGAAACCCTGAAAATAGCCTTTTTTGCCCTGTTGCGCAAGCCGGGAAATGGGCGTTGTGCCGACAACACCGGGAATTTCCCTGATTTTTTGCTCAATCCACCAAAATCCGGCGGTCGAGAAGCCGCTCCCGGATTGGGGCAGAGTTGAATAATAGCAGCGCCTCCAGGATTTTTTTTAGGTGATCTCGATTTCATTCGCTACAGTGAAGCAACGTTCAGGTACAGAGAGCGGGACATCCGCCCAGGCGTTTTACGCAGGCCGGAACATGGACACAGCAAGAGGGCTTGCACGCATGGCACACAGCGCCACACGGTGGATTTTTGTAACGGCGTCCGTCTGGGCGCTGCTCCTGGTGGGCATGTTCAGCCCTGCTGAGCTCTTTGCTGGCCCTTCCGCCGCCGGGGTCGTTCCCGTCAAACCGGCCCGGATAACGGTTGTTGATGACGCCGCCTACGCCCCCTTCACCTTTCTCGACGCCGAAGGTCGTCCCGCCGGCATCACCGTTGACGTCTGGAAGTTGTGGAGCCGCAAGACCGGCATCCCGGTTGAGTTTCGTCTGATGCGCTGGGAGGCGGCCCTCGCCGCCGTGGACCGCGGAGAGGCCGACGTGGTCGGCGGGCTGTTTAAAACCGAGCAGCGTCTTGGCCGCTTTGATTTTTCTCGCTCGTATCTCTCGATTCCGAGCTCGATTTTTTTTCACAAGCAAATCCACGGCATCCGAGGTCTTGAGGATCTGCAGGGATTTCCGGTTGGGGTTGTCGCCGGCGACAGCGCGGTGGAACTGATCCGCCAGGGCCATCCCACGATCCTGCTCCAGACCTACGCCGACGCTGAAACCCTGATCGACGCTGCGGTGCGGGGCGAGATCAAGGTGCTGGCCCTTGACGCCGAGGTGGGGCGTTTTTACCTGGCCAAGCACGCCGCCAACGGATTGTTTCGCGAAACCGCGCGCCCGGTCGCGGTCAGCCCGCTCCATACCGCAGTCCGAAAAGGCAATGCACCGCTCCTGGCCGTGGTGGACGACGGCTTCAACCGGATATCGAGAAGCGAGATCGCGGCGATTGTCGCTTCCTGGACCGGCCACTCCCTTTTTTCCACAATTTCCTGGTCCGAAATCAAGTGGTACGGGGCAGGCGTCGCGACCTTGCTCTGCCTGGGTTTTTTCTGGAATCTCCAACTGAGGAGAACAGTGGCCAAGGCCTTGCGCGAAGTGAAACAGCGCAACGACGAGTTGCGGGAGAGCGAGAGCCGCTTTATCCAACTTTTTGAATCGGCGCCGGTTCCCATGGCCTTCGCCTCCGAGGTCGACGGTTATCAAGGAACGACCTGGAACGAGACCTGGCATCAGACCTTCGGCTACACGCGGGAAGAAGCCGAAGGCCGAAGCGGGTTTGACATTGGGTTGTGGCGCAATCCCGACGACCGCAGACGATTTGTCGAGTTGGCCAACAAAGAGCAGTCAGTGGCCGGTTTTGAAGCGCAGCTCTGCTGTCGCGACGGCTCCATCCGCATCTGTTCGCTGTTTGGCCGTTTCATCGGCGCGCCCGGCCGCCGGTTGTTGATGGCCGTCTATCTCGACGTCACCGAGCAGCGGCAGGCGGCAGCGGCGCTGCGCGAGAGTGAGGAGCGTTTTTCCAAGGCCTTTGTCCTCTCTCCAGCGCCCATGGTCATCTCCGACATTGCCACCGGCCGCTTCATCGACGTCAACGAACAGTGGCTGCGGATGCTCGAATACACGCGGGAAGAGACCATCGGCAACACCTCCTACGCCCAAAGCATCTGGGAGGATCCGGCAAGCAGAACCCGTTTGGGCCAACGGCTCAAGGCAACCGGATCGTTTCGCGACGAGCCGATTCGCTTCGTCGCTCGATCAGGACAGGTTCGAGACGCCCTGTGGTCCGCGGTGGCCGTCAATCTCGGCGGCGCCGAGGTCATGCTGTCCTTGATCTATGATTACAGCGAGCGAAAACAGGCGGAGGACGAACTGCGGGAGAGCGAGTCCTTCAACAAGGTGCTGTTCCACGATTCCCACATTCCGCTGGCGGTGATCGATCCGGCAACCGGCCGCTTTATCGACTGCAATCAGGCGGCGGTCCGCATGTACGGCGTCGCGGACCGGGCCGAGCTGTTGCGCAAGGGGCCCGCCGAGGTGTCGCCGCAGTTCCAGTACGATCACGAACCGTCAGACCTTGCGGCGGCGAACAGGATCAACCAGGCTCTCACCCAGGGATCTCTGGTGTTCGAGTGGCGGCACCAACGGCCAGACGGCGAGATCTGGGAAACCGAGGTGCAGTTGATGTCTTTTATGCACCGCAACCGGCAATTGATCCAGCTCAGCCTGCAGGACATCACCGGTCGCAAACAGGCCGAGGCGGACAAGGAACGACTCCAGTTCCAGTTGCTCCAATCCCAGAAGATGGAATCCATCGGGCGCTTGGCTGGCGGCGTTGCCCACGATTTCAACAACATGCTCAGTGTGATTCTCGGCCACGCGGAACTGGTCCTGGGCCAGACCAATCCCGGCCTGCCGCTTTTCTCCAGCCTGCAGCACATCCGCGAGGCCGCCGAGCGCTCGGCCGATCTGACCCGCCAATTGCTTGCCTTTGCCCGCAAACAGACCGTGACCCCCAGGGTGATGGATCTCAATCAGACGGTGGACGGCATGCTCAAGATGCTGCGCCGCCTCATCGGCGAGGACATTGATCTGGTCTGGCGGCCGGGCGCCGACGTCGGTCCGGTCAACATGGACCCCTCGCAGATCGATCAGTTGCTGGTCAACCTCTGCGTCAACGCCCGCGACGCCATCGGCGACACCGGCAAGGTCGCTATCGAAACCGACAGGGTCGTCTTTGACGCGGCCTACTGCGCCGAGCACATGGAATGCGCGCCCGGCGACTATGTGCTGCTGGCGGTGAGCGACAACGGCTGCGGCATCGCGCCGGAGTTGCTGCCGCACCTGTTCGAGCCCTTCTTCACCACCAAAGAGACGGGCAAGGGCACCGGCCTGGGTTTGGCCACGGTCTACGGCATCGTCAAGCAGAACAACGGCCTGATCAACGTGTCCAGCGAACCCGGACAGGGGACCACCTTCCGCGTCTACCTGCCCAGCCATCGGGGCAAGGCCGAGCAACGCCAGGAGGTTGCGGCGGCGGGAGCGGTTGCGCGCGGTTCCGAAACCATTCTGGTGGTGGAGGATGAAACCATGATTCTCGACATTGCCAAAACTATGCTCGAGCTGCAGGGATACACGGTGCTGGCGGCCGTCACTCCGGGCGAGGCCATTCGGTTGGCGCGGGAGCACGCCGGCGAAATTCATCTGTTGATGACCGATGTGGTCATGCCGGAGATGAACGGCCGCGATCTGGCCAAGAACCTCTTGTCCCTCTACCCTGGCCTCAAGCGCCTGTTCATGTCCGGTTACACCGCCAACGTCATTGCCCACCACGGGGTGCTCGACGAGGGCGTGCACTTCATGCAGAAGCCGTTTACCTTGGCCGACCTGGCCGTCAAGGTGCGTGAAGCCCTGGAAACCGACGCGCCGGTCGTCGCCGCCTGATCGCGGCTCAATTGCGGAGGACCTTATGGATTGCACCACCATGATTGACGAAGCACCCTGCCCCTGCGGCTCCGGTGCCCACTTTTCAGCCTGCTGCGGGCCAATTCTGAGCGGCCGGATCGCGGCGCCAACCGCCGAGGCCTTGATGCGCTCCCGCTACACCGCCTACACCAAGGCGGACGCGGCCTATCTGCTGCGAACCTGGCGGGCCGACACCCGGCCGGCCTCCATCGACGCCGCGACCATTCCCAATTGGCGCGGCCTGGAAATTTTGCGCACCGAACAGGGGCGGGAAGAGGACGCCGAAGGTCTGGTCGAGTTTCGGGCCACGGCGCGGAGCGCTCACGGGATGGTCTGCCTCCGCGAAGTCAGCCGCTTCGTGCGGGAGGCCGGGCAATGGTTGTATGTTGACGGCGATCTGATCGACGATGGCCACGCTGCGAAGGTGGGGCGCAACAGTCCCTGCCCTTGCGGCAGCGGCAAAAAATTTAAAAAGTGCTGCGGCCCCTGAGCCGCCGGCGCTTTCTTTCCCGCCTCTGGACGGTTGACAATGATCCGCCATCGCGAAACCCTCACCTCGTTTCCCAAAATCCTGTTGATCCTGGGAACCGATCTGGCCGGCAAGGATCATTGCGCCAATGTGCTGACCGACGCCGCCCAGGCGGCCGGAATCCGGGTGGAACGCCGGCGCGGGGCCTTCAGCGCCCAGGCCGACGACCGGCGCACCTCGGAAAACAAGAGCGCCCTCAACCTTTGGATGGAACGGCTCTTTCTCGCCGCCCTGCCGCTCCATTGCCGCCTTCTCCCCCTTCTGACAGCCCTGCTCGTCTGGCGCGACATCCGTCGGTTTCGCCCGCCTGCGGAGGGCGCCGTCCTGGTGGTCAGTCACACCGCCATCCGCCTGCTGGCCTTTGCCCTGGGACATCTCTTCGACCGGGTTGAGGACATCCGAATGCCCTGGTTTGCGGATCGGGCCCTGCGGGCCATCGTTCCGGCAACCGGCGCGCGCACCTTGGTTCTCGACATCGATCATGCCGTCAGAGCGGCACGAATGGCGGCGCGCGAACAGCGCGGCAGCCTGGATCATTTTGATCGCTATATGGGCCAGGACCCGGTCCGCTCGGAACGGATCGAACATTTTCTGGTCTGGATCGGAGCGACCTACCTGAAAGCGGAACGGATCGAAAACAATCATCTGAGCGACGCCGAGCTCTTGGAGGCGTTTATCGGCTCCCCCGCCAAACTCCCCAGCTAATTCCATTTCTATTTCCAAAGTGAAGCGCGCCGCTTCGTCATCGACGAGCACAGCGAGGAGAAATTTCGCAAAGGAACATTGCGCGAAGGCGCGATATTTCTCACTCCGTTCGATATGACAGCCCCAAAGAAACTCCTGAAAAACGATTGTTTTTATCCCTTGGCCAACGTTCTAATTTTTTGTCGTCTCGACCGAAGGGAGAGATCTCGCCTTTCTTTATATGACAGACCTTCGTCGGCGATGTTTTGCGCAGTGCATCATGCTTCGCTTGATTTGGAAATGGAATAATTCCAGTCAAATCTCGAGCAAGAAGAAAAGAGCCGGTCGCCGGTGCGGACCGAGCTGTTGATTGGCAACTGACAGCCGTTGTCCGGTGAGGTCGCCGGGTGGATCTCGGCAGGGTCAATTTCAATTTAGACATTATTGTACCGGTAAAAATTTTAGCTTCCCCAAGTGAAAATATCTGGACACAATTAGGTAAATTTACCTATATTGCCAACCTTTAAAACAGCCCAATGATTGTCCGTTCACTCTGGAGTCAACGGAATACATCTCCAGTTTGTATGCGGCAACAACCCTGACTCTTGCCTCATAAAAAATAAATCTGCTGGAAAAATTGTTTTAAAGCGAGCATGTAGGAAATGTACCTGGTCACCTGGAGCCCACATTATTCGATCGGAATAGATGAGATCGACGGCCATCATCGTCATCTCATCTATTTACTCAACAAGATTTATGACGTTTTTGTCAATGATACGCCCGGATGGGATTTGGCGGAAATCTTCACTGCCCTGACTGATTACACGCGGTACCATTTCTCAGCCGAGGAAGAACTGATGCGGGAATACCAGTACCCTGACTTGGCAATGCACAAAATCCGGCATGATCAATTCGTCAAACGGTTAGAAGCGATGCGGGAGAGTTGTACCAGCGGCAAGCGCCAGCTCTCTTTTGAATTGTTGACCTTCTTGAACACTTGGCTGTTGTCGCACATCCTTGATGCTGACGCCGAATTTGGTAAATTTTCCGCTACTGCAGGAAAGAGACTGCCCGCCTGACTTCGGCTGGTTTCCTGGTGTTGTTGTTCTTGATCAAGGAAGTGGAGCTGAAGCGTCAATTTATGCTATTTTGAAAGATCAAAGATAAACGACTGAAATTTCGCGGCTCCTTGACCAATGATCTTGTACTGATATCAGCGATCAAGCTACAGTGGCCCTACAGATGGCAGCCGTCCACCAAGCGACCATAACCTTTTCGCTCCGTCTGGAGAATGTGCAGACGCTCCCACCAAGGAAGGCTGTAACAGGCCTCTCGTTATTCCTGCCCACAGCAAAGACATAGCGGCGTTGATTATCAAAAACAAACTCAGGACGGCAGGTGTCAGCAGAGAAGACGACTTTAGTTTTTTGAGGGATTGCGAATAGTCTTGTCGTCTCGAAGCCGCGCTTCATCCTCCATTCCTTGACTGATAAAAAAGAGACCCTGGTTGGCCCTTGGCCGGCTGGGGATTTTTTTTTTGTTGGGGATGCGGGGATGAACAACATTTCGAACAAGGAATCTCGAGCACGGACCGGAGAAGTACCGAAAACGCAAAAAGGGGTGAGAGAAAAATCTCTAACCCCTTGATATTTTCTGCTCCCGGAGGGATTCGAACCCCCGACACCCGGCAGGAAGGCGACAAGCTGTTTTCCCCGGCTGGTTGTCGAACCAAGGGACTGTACTTCTCTATCGGCCAGCCTGCACCCGGCGGCCCGGTCTGCATTGTGGAAGGTTTCGCCACCGGCGCGGCGATCCATGAGGCCACCGGCTACCCGGTAGCCTGCGCAATGACCGCGGGAAACCTGGAAGCAGTTGCAAGGATCATCAAGGCCAAGCTACCCGGCCACCCGATCGTTGTCTGCGCCGACGATGACCGCAAGCCCGATACCGAGAAAAACCTCGGCATTGAAGCGGCCACAAGGGCGTCCTTGGCTGTCGGCAGCGTGGTTGCTGTTCCGGGCTTGGGCCGGAAAGCCGATTTGGCTCCTCGTCATTTGGTGTGGATTTGATGTATAAAACGATCAAATCCACACCAAATGACGAGGGAAACCATGAATAGCAAAGATATCATTACGTTAGGCCTCGGGCTGCAGGCTCCATGGGAAATCACGGGGCAACTGCTCGACACGGACAAGAATCCCCATGAGCTACGCCTCACCATTCAGGCCCAGCGGGGAACACTCTATCCTTGCCCGATTTGCGGAGCGCTCTGCCATGCCCACGATTTCAAAGAGATGACTTGGCGGCATCTGAACTTTTTCCAGCACCATTGCTTCATCACGGCTGCCGTGCCGCGGGTCCGTTGTCTGGAGCACGGCGTGAAGCAAATCGAGGTTCCATGGGCGCGAAAAGGAAGCAAGTTCACGCTGCTGTTTGAGCAGGCGGCCATGATTCTGGTGCGGGAAATGCCCGTCCTGACCACGGCCGCAATCCTTGAGATGACCGACAAGCGGCTGTGGCGGATCGTGGAGCATTACGTCAAGACAGCCATGAACGCCATTGACCTCAGCAAGCTCAAAGCCTTTAGTCTCGATGAAACCAAATCGCGCAAGGGACACCGCTATCTCACCGTGTTCATTGACCTTGACCAGACCACAAAACCGGTGGTTTTTGCTGTCCCCGGCAAGGGCAAGCAGACCCTGAAAGCCTTCAAGGAGCATCTGATCGCCCACAAAGGCAAGGCCGAGCAGGTGGTCGAGGTTGTCTCCGACATGTCCGGGGCCTTCATTTCAGGCGTGAAGACCCATTTTGCCAACAGTTCACACACCGTCGACTGGTTTCATGTGGTGCAACTGTTCACCAAAGCCCTGGATGAGGTCCGCCGGGCGGAAGCCAAGGAGACGAAGCTGCCCAAGGCCACCCGTTGGGCCACGTTGAAAAGAGCCAATGGTCCATTGACGGAGAAGCAGATCGACGCGCTGGCAGAACTGATGAGCATGGATCTGCACACCTCCAAGGCATGGCGAATCAAGGAAATGCTCCGCTGGGTGCGCCAAGCGCCTACCGTCAGAGGCGCCAAATGGCGGTTGACCACGTTTCTCAATGTCGCCCGATCACTGACCGCCGACATTGATCTCCTCAAGCCGGTCCGCAAAGCCCTGCGAACAATCGAGAAACACCGGGAGGCCATTTGCGCCCGC
>Ga0074193_1000125_pt1 | contig 140175 bp, 125 predicted proteins | sample EPASupsiteHSE605_FD_64523 | JGI IMG/M metagenome (GOLD analysis project Ga0074193, IMG submission 64523) | Bioremediated contaminated groundwater from EPA Superfund site, New Mexico - Sample HSE6-05 | ecosystem: Environmental > Aquatic > Deep subsurface > Groundwater > Contaminated ... | reverse complement strand
CGTCTGCAATTGTTGATAGTCGATAAGCTGTCGGTGTACCGCGATTGAGGGTTGACGGTCGTCGGTCGGCGGTCGGCGGTCGGCGGTCGGCGGTCGGCGGTCGGCGGTCGGCAATCGGCAGTTAAATTGGTCAACCACCGACCACCGACCATCAACCACCGACCGCCTTTACCCCTACCTTCAATGCTGCGACAAATCCGCCCAGCCGCTCTCGGAGTTCATCTCCCCGGAATTCTTCGAAAAGCTTTACCAGCGCACTTCCTACAACCACGCCATCGGCAACGGCTGCCACCCGGCCGGCCTGCACCGGGTCGGAAATGCCAAAACCGACCACAAGCGGCAAGGTTACATGCTCCCGGATCTTTTTCACATCGGGAAAAACCGTATCCGCAACACTCGTCCGCGCACCGGTAACGCCGGTAACCGAAACATAGTAGATAAAACCACTGCCAAGATTTGCCACTTTCCTGATCCTGGCTTCATCGGATGTGGGGGTCAGCAGGAATATCACGTCTAACCCTTCCCGATCCGCGGCCGCCTTGAATTCTTCGGCTTCTTCAGGAGGCAGGTCGACCAGCAGCACGCCATCAACCCCCGCCGACACGGCATCGGCTACGAACCGCTCTATGCCATAAAGAAAGACCGGGTTGTAATACCCCATCAGAATAAGGGGAATCTCCGTCTGTTGCCGAACGGATTTTACCAAGGTTAAAATTTTAGGCAGTGTCGTACCGGCGCAGAGGGCGCGCTCCGAAGAAAGCTGGATAGTCGGTCCGTCAGCCATCGGATCGGAAAAAGGTACACCCAGTTCGATCAGATCGGCGCCGGACTTTTCCAGTTCCAGGATCAGTTTCTCCGTTGTTTCCAGATCAGGATCGCCAGCGGTAATAAACGTGACAAGCGCCTTCTCATTCTGCTTCGCCAGGTTGGTAAATGTTGTTGCAATTCTGCTCATCAATATAACTCCCCGATCATCCGACTCACCCTTCAATCTTGAACATGCCCATCTCGTTGCGAAGAATCTCTATCTGACGGAACAAGCCGGAAACAGCTTCATCCATCGCCCCTGTCGCTTCAAGGTTGATATGGGTTGATTGCTGAATATCCTCAACAGCGACCACAATCTGCTCACTTCCGCGATTTTGCTCGTCACAGGCTCGCTTGATCTGTTGGATCATATCTGTAATATTTTCTGTGGACTGGGCGATAAAATTACCGACATTGCTCTGTTCACGGGTCGAAGACCTCACCTGGGTCGTGAGGGTCTTCATTTTCTCCACCGCGGTCATAATGAGCTCGCTCCCCTGTCCCTGCTCACGGGTAGCCTTGGCGATCTGACCGACCATTTCGGAGACCTGCTCCATGGCATCACGGATCATCTGACTTCCCCTCGCCTGCTCGACGGTAGCGCGGGCTATTTCTTCCACCTGCTCCGTTGCCTTCTTCACACCCGATACGATCTTGTTCAACGCCTCGCCCGATTTCTGCGACAACAGTTCACCGTCTGCAATGCTTTTTTCCGCCTGGTCAATGGCATTAACCGCCCGGTGGGTTTCGTCCTGTACCGCCTTGATAACCATCGCAATCTCGCGGGTGGAGCTGCTGGTGCGCTCGGCAAGCTCCTTTATCTCATCTGCGACAACGGCAAAACCCTTGCCGTGCTCGCCGGCCTGGGCAGCAATAATAGCCGCATTCAGCGCCAGGAGGTTGGTCTGCTCGGCAACCTCGTCGATTACCGAAAGAATTGTCCCGATATCATTGGCCCTGCCGGAAAGGGTGTCAATAACTTCGTAGGTGATGCGCGACGAACGTTTAATTTCATTGATGCCGGCGATGGTAGCCTCCACCGCCTCTTTGCCGGTCTCGGCATCCTTGCGGACCGCATCGGATATGGCGGCGGTCTCCAGGGCATTTTTCTCCACATGCTTGATGCTGCTGTCCATCTCCATGACCGATGATGCGGTGGTGGTCGAAGCTTCCAGGAGGCTGACGACGCCATTACCCACCTGCTTGATGGAAGCGGCCATCTGGAGGATGGAAGAGCTCACCTCATCGACAGAGTGCGACAGGGTTTCGACATTCTGGGCCACCTCTTCAACGCTGGCTGCCATCTCCAGAATCGATGAGGAACTTTCCGAAGCTGATAGGGAAAGACTGTCAACCCCTTGGGAGACCCCTTTGACAGATGCGTTGATCTGGCTCACCGCAGCCGAGGTATTGTTGACGCTCTCTGCCTGCAATTTGGCCGTATCCACGACTTTTTGCGAAGAGTCGGTAATAGTGCCGGATAAATGGGTCAACACAGCCGCGGATCTGTTGACATTTCCGACCATTCCCGACAATTTCTCCACCATTACATTGAAATCGCTTCCCAACTTGCCGAGTTCGTCTCCCGAGTCGACTACAAGCTTGGCGGTAAGGTCCCCCTCCGCTCCGTTATCCAGTGCCTTGGCCATTCTATTGATGCGATTGACGATATTCTTCGTGGTCTTGAGCCCCAATAAAAGCCCCAGAAGTACGGCGGCGATGATTACCGCAACAAAGGCAATTCTCGCAGAATTCTGAATTTCGCGGACCTGCTTGTCCGCCTTGGTCATCTGGATACCCACCTCAACAAGCAGGTCATCGGCATCGGCTTTGGCTTTTTCTATGGCAGGATTTATATCGTCTTCCGTGAGACGATGCAATTTTTCATCGGCAAGGGCAGCCATGGCCGCCTGATCGACGACGCCGGCTTTGAGCCCTTTCAGCAGAGCTTCCTTGCGGGCGAGGAGCTCGTCGGCGATCTTCTCGAATTCTTCCCAACTGGCAAGGGCCGCCTGGGTCCGTTTTTCGATAACGCTCCCATGGGTCGCAGGCTTGATCCCAAGCTTCGCATTGCCTTTCAGCATTATGTCGCACTGGCTTCTGAAGAGATCCCGCTTCATCCGGTAATCTTCGGCATACTCTTCAAACTTTTCCATTTCGGTACGCACCAGCGCCGCCTGCATGAGACTTACATGACAATACTTCTGCGTCACCCCCATGAGCAAAACCAGTTTCTGCTGGCTGGCCAGATGCTGCATGATGTTCTGAATCTGGTCGCCGACCCTTTTCATGCTCCAGGAGCCGAAAGCGCCGGTTATGGCAACGATCAGGGCCATTATCATAAAAGAACCGACAAGACGATGACTAAGTTTCAAGTTTTTCACAACGAATCCTCTGAAAGTTTATCGGCAGCTATTGCCGCCATCTCCACAGGGTAAAGTTCTTAACCCATTGGTCGAATCAATGTTCAGCCTCGTTCAGGAGGTAGTTCATAAGATCGACGGTCGCCTTGACCTCCGGCTTGCTCATGTTCGAATCCGGTTTACGCAACATCTTGATGCCGTACGCCTTGGTGGCGCTCCGGTCAAAGAGCTGGCCGGAGATGGGCGCAATCCCCGTCTGGATTGCTACTATGGTTCTTTCCAGTGTGTGACATTTGACGCACCTGACCCTCATTATCTCGTAATTCGCTTTCATGGCGGGAGGGAATGAGGACGGATCCAGGCGCATGTTGTCGCCCTTGCCGATAACCTTGAAACCGGCATGGGCAGCAGTACTGAGCAAACAGAGCAGAACAAGAAGAATAACGGTTTTTTCCATTGCAAAAATCCTCCACTGTGTTGTTTGTTTACGATCAGAAACTATACGTCACACCAAGCAGGGTAATTCTCGAAATCGCTGCCGGAGCATCTTCGTACCGGTATTCAAGGGTGACCTTCACGTTCTGCAAAGGAGTATAGGCAATGGCGGGGATATAACGACGGACGATGCCGACACCGTCATCCTGGTACTCATAGCGAAACAGGCCGACGGCATTAATGGGCGAACCGAGGTAGTATTCCGCCTCGGAAGCCAGCACGACGGAGTCTCTTTCAAGGGGAACCGTGGTGAAATCCGGGTTGTCATCCCGCCCCTTTACGCCGCTCAATTTGACCCTCAAACGTTTATACTGGAGATCCATGTCGCCGCCGACGCGATTAAATCTGTTTTTGGTGAAGGTGTCGGTGTCATTGATGGTATTGCGGCCGAAATAACCAAATGCGCCGAACGTCACCGACAGGTAGTCCCACACACTGTCGCTGTCCAGGTCGACAGCCGGTTCATTGCCGAGGAAATCCGATCCGCCGATCTTCACCGAAACATGACCATACCCCTCCTTCGAATTTTGCCCCTTCCGGTCCACAATCCCGCCGGCGATAAAGAGCCTTTTCCAGAGAATGGTGTTGGCTTCAAGCGCATCCTGGCTTGATTCCAGGGTGAACGGCGAGCTCCCGACCCGGTACGACAGGGTAGCCAGGGAGGAGGCGGTCGTAACCTTGTTGTTTTTCTTCCAGAGGCTGAGCTTCGGTTCAAACCTGCCGAATTTCAGGTTTATCGGCGTATCCAGGATGTGGCGCCACTGCAGAAACAGTTCGTGCAGCTTGTTGGCATCGCTGGTGTTGTCCGCATGCGTCGTCAACAGGTATGAGGCAAAAAATCCGAACTTGTCACGGAAGGCGCCGCCGGCTTGAAAAGCGAAAGTCCGGGTTGAAAAATCGAATTTGTCGCCATCAGCCGCATGCTCGTCATAGACGATGTTTTGCGTTGCCCGGAAGGAGACGGGGAGCAGTTCGGGTATGCCGGCGAGCCATAGCCCCTCGTTCCCCTTTCTATTCGGTTCCTGTGCCTGGTCGTTCTCAACCTTGGAAGTGGCTGCCTGGGCTTTTAATTTATCGAGCAATTCTGGGTCGCCTTCACCGGCAATGGCAGCGGCAGCGGCTGAAGGTGCCGGAGCTTTCGCTTCGGAAGGCTTGACCAGCGGAACATAGCTGTTTTTTTGGAAAGCTTCCCCATACTCGTTAAGTTCCGGATAAATTGTATGGCAGGTAGAGCATTCGGTTTTGTGCTGACGACTAAAAGCAGGAATTGCGTGCGCCTTACCGGCGCTCATAAGAGTGAAAGCGCCGATCAGCAGCAAAACAAGCCTGATCGTGAATCGGCTTTGCATGAATACCCCTCCTCTGCACATCTCTCAGTTGTTCATTGAATTTGTATCAAATACAACTCTAAACAATCATCAATACATTTATGAAAATAATTACATATATATTTAGTGTTTAGCACGGCAAAATACCGGGCTAGTATTACAATATTGAGCATATGAAGTCAACTTAACATAAATAAGTGCAAGAAAATATTAGCAAGCCGATGAGCTTTCAGATATTTTTTTATACATTTTTTACGACAGAAATGGTATAAGGCTCCTAATTAAAGGAGGGTTAGGGGATGAAATATGGATTTTTCATATCATTAATTTTACTTTCTCTGCTGATTGCAGCCATTGCGGGTTGCGGCAGCGGTAATTCAGGAAATACTGCGCTTTCCAGCCTCGCCGCCTCGGAGGAATGCATACGCTGTCATGCGACAACTAACGGTATTTCTCCGGTCACCGGATTGAACATAGTCGACGAATGGAAGCTTTCGACGCATAACAGCGCCAATGGGGCAGGATGCCGGGACTGTCACGGCCATGCGAACGGCCACCCAAACAGCTGCGGCGGTTGCCATGGCGGAAACTCCCCGCTCATAGCCGGTTTTCAAAACCCGGACGCAGCCGGCAAGTGCAATGCATGCCATGGCATGTCGGCTTCCAGCTACCCGCTCGGCGCCGGCAAGAAACATTTTGATGTCTACACCACGCTGGATCAGGTCGGAGCGAGAGTATCCACCGCAACCTATGTGGACAGCAAGAATACCAACAATTGCAGAAGCTGCCACAACCCACACGACAACAGACGTCGGCAGCAGCATCAAGACTGGGCGAAGTCGGGTCATGGCGACATTTCGGCAGCTCCCTGGGTACATTACGACTTTAAAAGCCGCGGCACCATGACTCCTGGGGCAACGCCCGCAAACACCACCAGCGCCGACTGCGTCAGGTGTCATACCGCAACCGGCTACATAAATTACGTCTCTTCCGGTTTCACCGACATCCGCTCCTGGGGGGTCGCAGGCGACCCGACAAAACAAGTGCTCACCTGCAATGCCTGTCACGAGGACGGCAAGGGAAATGCCTACAGCTACAAGACCCGCAACGTCGCAAAAGTCACCAGCTATTACAACTATTCGTCGGCCCTGACGAAAAAACTTCTGATCGGCCGTGCCTACCCGGACCTCGGCACGTCCAATATCTGCATGCCCTGCCATACGGGGAGAGAGATCGGCGACACGGTCAAGCTCGCTGCGGCCGGCAACCTGAACTTCGCCAATGCAGGCTTCATCAACTCCCACTATCTGTCAGCCGGGGCAACGGTTTTCGGGGCCAGCGGCTACACTTTCCCGGGACGGAGCTATGATTCGCCATCCTTCCAACACAACCGGATAGGCCTCGGCAATTTTCTCGGAACCGGCAGCAAGGGGCCATGCGTCGGCTGCCATATGTCAAGCGGAGAATCGCATCTCTTCGAGTCGGTACAGACTGACGCCGACGGCAACATTACAGCCATCACCTCCACCATCTGCAACGGTTGCCACTCCAAGCAATCTGTACCGCAATTGACCGCAACGACCCTTCAAGCAAAGAAAGAAGGGTTTCAGGCTGCCCTCGAAGCACTGAGTGCACAATTGCAGTTGCGCGGACTTTATTTCTACGGAGCCAATCCATATTTCTTCACCGCTCCCTACAACAGCAGTTATAAGGAAGCCACCGCAAGCCCGCACTGCACCGGGAACCTGTCCGTCAAAAACTGGCAGACGGGAGGTACCGCCACCTACACGGCAACATTCCGCAAGGGGAAATTCAATAACTGCTCATCGTCAACCAACGTTTCCGGCGACCCCGCCACCGGCCTCAACAACATGGGTGCTGCCTTCAACTACAACCTGCTGATCCACGAGCCGGGGGCATTTGCCCATAACAGTAACTACGTCAAGCGACTCATTTATGATTCCATCGACTGGCTCGACAACAACCAGCTCGACGACTCAGTGGCAACCACCCTTAACGCACTTGATAACAGCACTCCATACAAAGCCAACGCCATCGGCTACCTGTTGCCCTAGAGCAGACTGCCAAATATGGAAAAGCCCATCCTTTAAGGGGATGGGCTTTTCTTTTTCTCAGCATCTCAACAAGTCGAAGTTCACGTTTCTTTTTTTATCTCCAGTTCTTCCCAACGCGCATAACGTGCCGCCAGCTCCTGCTCTACCCTGGTATATTCGGCGGAGAGCCCTGCAATGCCCCCATCAGCCTTCTCGTATTCGCGAGGATCTGCGAGCATTGCCTCAACAGACGCTTTCTGCTGTTCAAGCTCCTCGATCACCTTCTCCAGCTGCTCCAGTTCGAGCCGCTCGGCATAGGTGAGCCCTTTTTTCGGCTTCATCACATCGGGAGATGACTGGTTTTTTGCACCCCGTCGCCCATCCTTCTGTGCCTCTGCCTTTTCTTCGCTCCGCACCTGCTCTCGGAGTTCCCGGTAGAAACTGTAATTCCCCTCGTAAAAAGTCGCCCGGCCCGCCCCTTCGAAGGCAAGGATGCCGGTGGCCACCTTGTCGAGGAAAAAACGGTCGTGGGTCACCATCAGTACGCAGCCGGGAAAGTTTGCCAGTGACTCGTCCAAAAGCTGCAGGGTGGGAATATCCAGGTCGTTGGTCGGCTCATCCAGTATCAGCAGGTTGGCATCGAGAAGCATCAGCCTTGCCAGGATCAGGCGGCTTTTTTCCCCACCGGAAAGGGTCTTGATCTTCCGCATCCGGTCCGAAGCCGAAAAAAGAAAATCCTCCAGGTAGCCGATCTTGTGGCGTTTCTCCTGGCCTGACTGGACGTAATCCCCTTCTCCGAGAAAATCATAGATGGTTTCTTCCGGTTCGAGCACCTGCCGGGACTGGTCGAAATATGCAGTCCGGGTCTTTTTACCGACCACGACCGCCCCCGTATCAGGGCTCTCCTCACCCATGATCATCTTCAACAGGGTGGTTTTGCCGCAGCCATTGGGACCGATGATCCCGACCCGGTCACCCCGCTTCATGCGAAAGGTAACATCGCTGAGGAGCTGCTTCGGTCCATAGGCTTTAGACAGGCCGGCAAATTCAAGGATGGTCCCACCCAGGGTTTCGTCGGTGGTGAAACCGATCCTGGTATCTTTAACGGACTGCACGACGTTTTTTCCCTGGAGGGTGTGATAACGGTCGATGCGCGCCTTCTGCTTTGTCGTCCGCGCCTTGGCGCCTCGGCGTATCCAGGCGGTTTCGACGCGCAGCAGGTTGAGGAGGCGCGAGCGGGAATGCTCTTCCTGAAGGAGCTGTTCCTCCTTCTGCTCAAGGTAGCGGCTATACCCGCCGCCATAGGAAAACATCTTCCCCTCGTCCAGCTCCAGCATCCGTGTTGCCACCTGATCAAGGAAGTAACGGTCATGGGTGATGAGCAGCACTGCGCCTGGATAGTTCTTCAAGTATTCCTGCAGCCACTGGGTGGTGTCCGCATCGAGATGGTTGGTCGGCTCGTCCAGAAGCAGCAGATCCGGCGCCTCCAGGAGCAGCCTGGCCAGGGCCACGCGCCGCTTCGTCCCGCCGGACAGTTCAGAAATCCGCTGGTTTCGGTCGGGCAACTGGAGATGGGTCATTATTTCGGAAACCCGGTAATCGGTATTCCAGCCGCCATGATGTTCTATCCAGCCGGAAAGCTCACCCTGTCTCGACAGGAGTCTCTCCATGTCAGATGGATTGTCGGCCATCCTTGCGGAAAGCTCGTTGAATTCTTCCATGACCCGGCGGATTTCCTTCAACCCTCGTTCAATCTCTTCCGCCACAGTCAATTCGGGATCAAGCAGCGGTTCCTGGGAAAGATATCCGGTCGTGGCGCCGCGTTTCATGGCGACAGTGCCCCCTTCGCGGTCTTCCAGTCCGCCCAGGATCATCAGCATGGTCGATTTGCCCGCGCCATTCCTGCCGATCAGTCCGATCTTTTCATCTTCACCGACGGCAAAGGTGACGCAATCAAGGACTTTTCTTGCGCCAAAACTTTTTTCCAGTCCGACAACGTCTATAACATTCATTTTTTCAATTCGCCCAGTAAATCACTGATTTGTTTGAGGTAAAAGGAGGGGCGGTAACTCTCGGGAATCGCGTAGGTACCACTCTTGTCAAAGGGAACGGCAAGTGCTCCCACCGGTGTATCCAGGTCAAAACCAGCTTTGAGCTGATAGGGGATGTGGTTCGGGTCCGGCCGGCGTTTGAGTATCTCCACCATGTCATGGTAGGCGATTCTTACCGGCAGCCTCACGTCGGTGGTAGATTTACCCGGAAAATCCACCAGCTCACGGGCGCCCCCCTTCGACAGCGGGACGGCCATGATCTTGAGATCATAGCTGTAGCCCAGCAGCTTCAGGTCGTAACTATTGGGATTTGTAACCGAAAGATAAAATTCTATTGCGACTCCGCCTTCATCCAGGCCGGTTACGTTCACATCTTTTATCACTACTTCAGGATTTGCAACAAACAAGGAGCAGCCGGTCAGGAACATCAGACAGCAGAACAGCAGTTTTTTCACAAAATCTCTCCCGGAAACAAATGTGGCGGATCCCTCGTGGGACCCGCCTACAATAACACAACCGTTTAACCGGCGACAATATATTCTATTTTCCGGATGGAAACCATATCCGGTTACGACGGACTTTCAGTCTTGTACCTTTTTATTTCCGCAGCCTGCGATCCGGCTTTAGTCAATTCATCAAGGATTTCCCTCCTGAACTGGCGCCGTTTCACCTCATAGGCATTTGCTTCCGGTCCCACGCCGCAATAAAGTTTTTTTGCCCTCACAATGTTTCCGTTCGCCATTTCCAGCTTGCTCAGTAGTTCACGGACCGCGGCAGCCGCACATTTTTCATCGTCTTCCATGTCGTCAGGCGCATAACCGTGGCTTTTCGCCCTGCTGGGCATCAACTGCCAGACCCCCAGCGCACCTTTATGCGACACGGCCCGGGCCGATAAGCCATGAGCGCCGGTTTCAGCAAGGGCAATCTCTGCAAGGTCCATCGGCATAAATGTGGTTCCCAATGTCTTAAGATAACAAAGAGCGGCAAGCCAACGGGCCCGCTGCGGCTCGGTCCTTCGGGCAAAGGCCGTAGCTATGGCCGGAACCTGGCGTTTTCTTTCCTCCAGATTTATCCCCTTTTCCATCACCCTGCGAATCTCGCGATCAAGCTCCGAATCCCCCACCTTCGCAGGTGCTTGGACCTGCTGGATATGAGCCTTGTCGCAGGATGCCCCCAGTAGCAGCATTACTGCCAAAATCAAAATAGTTTTTTTCATAATTAATTTTGTCGGTTTTATCAGGCTTTGCCGGCTGGTCCTTTTCGACCCAAAGAATTTCCAGTATCGTTTCCGGCTAAAATCTCCTTTCTATGGATTTGAAGCGCGCGTTATTCCCCTTTCGGGATGCCGCCCCATGTGTTAGCACATTATAATTTAAAAGTTTTTATTTGCAACCGACTATTTTTACAAATGTCTGAAAACGCCAAAAGGACCCGATCGGGTCCTTTTTCCAACCTGCCATAATTTTGCAGGGTGACACTTTATACATCAAAACAGCGTACAAGTCAAAGCATAAACTTTGCTTCACCTTTAAATTCAACAAGTTACACAGTCACCACTTTAATTAAAGCAAAAAACACGGCAATTGCCGGCAGACTATTCCAGCTTTACCCCCATTGCCTCGGCAACCGTATGAATATCCTTGTCCCCCCGGCCGGAGAGACAGACAATGATTGTCTTGTCCTTGGAGAGAGTCGGCGCCATTTTCAGCACATGGGCAATGGCATGGGATGACTCCAGTGCCGGCAGTATCCCCTCTTCCCGGGTCAATACCCTGAACCCTTCCAGCGCCTCCTCATCGGTTACCGATACATAATCGGCACGGCCTGATTCCTTCAGCCATGCATGTTCGGGACCGACGCCGGGATAGTCGAGACCGGCGGAAATGGAATGGGCGTGGGCAATCTGGCCGAACTCATCCTGAAGCAGATAGGTCTTGTTGCCGTGAAGCACTCCGACGCTCCCGGCACAGAGAGGCGCTGCGTGCTTGCCGGAGGAGATTCCATAACCGGCCGCCTCGACCCCGACCATTTTCACGTCCTTATCGTTCATGAACGGGTGGAACAGACCCAACGCGTTGCTCCCGCCGCCTACGGCAGCCACCAGATAATCAGGAAGCCGCCCCTCGATTTTTTTGTGCTGCGCCTTTGCCTCCCGGCCGATAATCGACTGGAAATCGCGAACCATCAGGGGATAAGGATGTGGACCGGCGACGGTGCCGATGACATAGAACGTGTTGCCGACATGGGTTACCCAGTTGCGCAGCGCCTCGTTCATGGCGTCCTTGAGGGTGGCGGTGCCCGCTGTCACGGGAGTAACCTTGGCACCGAGGAGTTTCATTCGGAAAACGTTCAGCGACTGCCGGTGGATATCCTCCTCGCCCATGAACACCTCGCACTCCATGTCGAAAAGAGCGGCAATGGTGGCTGTGGCAACACCGTGCTGACCGGCGCCGGTTTCGGCTATCACCCGTTTTTTACCCATCCGCTTGGCCAGGAGTCCCTGGCCGATGGTGTTGTTCACCTTGTGGGCACCGGTATGATTCAGGTCTTCACGTTTCAGGTAAATCTTTGCCCCGCCGAGCTTTTTGCTGAGTTTTTCCGCAAAGTAGAGGGGGTTGGGTCGCCCCACATACTGGCGCATATAATAGGCAAATTCTTCCTTGAACTCTTTATCGTTTTTGTAATGGTTGTAAGCCTTCTCCAGCTCGAACAGCGCCGGCATCAATGTTTCCGATACGTATCTGCCGCCGAACTGGCCGAAATGCCCTTGCTTATCGGGTAATTTCACTGAAACCTCCAGGTTCTGTAATGAAACTGCATAATATCCCCGGAGTAAATAAATTGCAAGACCGGCGCGTTATTGTTTCGGTTGTTAAACATATCAATGGTAGGGGCGAGGCTTGCCTCGCCCAATCGGGCAGGGCCGCCCCTGTCATACCTCAGTGTTTTACATGTTTAGCATCTCAGCGTCTAACCACCTAGACATCAGCAGCGGGTGCCACCAGGAGCTTTTTCCGTGAGCGCACCTTTGCCAGCAGCACATCCATGTAGTAGTAGACAACCGGCGTGATGTAGAGGGTCAGCAACTGCGAGGTGAGCAACCCGCCGACAACGGCCAGACCCAGTGGCTGACGCGACTCTCCTCCGGCACCTAAACCCATGGCGATTGGCAGCGTTCCCATCAGGGCAGCCATGGTCGTCATCATAATCGGCCGAAAACGTACCAGAGCCCCTTCATAAATGGCATCAAGCGGCCGTTTCCCGTCCTTCCTCTCGGCTTCCAGGGCAAAGTCGATCATCATGATGGCGTTCTTTTTGACAATGCCGAGCAGCATGATTATCCCGACAAATCCATAGATATTAAGATCGCAGTGAAAGATCATCAGGGTGATCAGTGCCCCGAAACCGGCGGCCGGCAGTCCGGACAGGATGGTGATCGGGTGAATATAGCTCTCATAGAGAACGCCGAGCACAATGTAGATGACGAAGACGGCCATCACCAGCAAGATCAGCAGGCCGTTGAATGAGGATTGGAATGCCTGCGCGGTCCCCTGAAAACTGGTACTCACGGTTTGAGGGAGAGCTGTGCGGGCAAGCTCGTCAACGAGAGTCATTGCATCGCCAAGGGCTAGCCCGGGGCGGAGATTGAACGAGATCGTCACCGCCGGGAGTTGTCCCAGGTGGTTGACCGTCAGCGGGCCGATGGTTTTGCTGATGGCAGCTATGGTATCGAGCGGTACAAGCTGGCCGGATTTGCCATGGATGTAAAGCATGCCCAGAGCCGCCGGGTCTCCCTGGTAGACCGGATCGAGTTCGAGAATAACCTGATACTGGTTGGTCGTGGCAAATATGGAGGAAACCTGGCGTGAACCGTAGGCATAGGAAAGGGCGTCTTCCACCTGCATCACGGAGAGCCCCAGGCTGGCCACCTTATCCCGGTTGATTTCCACATGCACCTGCGGATTACTGATCTGCAGGTCGCTCGTTACATCCAGCAACTCGGGAAGCTCACGCAGCTTTGCCTCAAAGTCACTGGAGGCACGGTACAGTTCATCCGTGTTCTGACCTTGCAGGGTAAACTGGTACTGGCTTTTGGAGGAGCTGCCCCCTATCTGGATCGAGGGGATATTTTTCAGGAATGTTCGGATACCCGGGACTTTGGCGAGCTTTGGGCGAAGTTCCTGAATGATCTCATCTGCGGAGAGTTTTCGCTCACTGCGCGGCTTGAGACGGATAAAAAAGCGGCCGGTGTTGCTCGCCCCGCTGCTGCCCATGGATGACATGAATCCGTCGATATTCGGATCTTTGGCGATGATGGCAGCGAGTGCTTCCTGGTGAAGCTTCATCTCCGCGAAGGATGTCCCTTGGGCCGCCTCGGTGTCGGCGTTTAGACGTCCGGTGTCTTCAGTCGGCAGGAATCCCATGGGAATTCTGGTAAACAACCAGCCGGTGACCAGCGTGACAAGTATCGTCAAGACCATGGTTGTCCGACGAAAGCGCAGGACCTGTTGCAGTGAGCGCTCGTAAAGATTGAGCAAACGGTCGAAGAAGCGTTCCATGAAGAGGTACAGGCGTCCGTGTCGCTCTGCTGCCGGCGGCTTCAGAAATCGACTGCAAAGCATCGGGGTCAGGGTCAGGGAGACGAAACAGGAGACCAGAATTGCCACGCTGATCGTTATGGCGAATTCGTGCAGGAGACGGCCAAGTATCCCCCCCATGAACAGTACCGGAATAAAAACCGCCACCAGCGATATGGTCATCGAAATGATGGTAAAGCCGATCTCCTTAGAGCCCTTGAAAGCAGCCTCCATCGCACTCTCACCCTTTTCCATGTGACGGACGATGTTTTCCAGCATGACTATGGCATCATCCACGACGAAGCCGACCGCCAGGGTCAGGGCCATCATGGATATGTTATTGATGGAGAATCCCAGCATATGCATGACGGAGAACGTACCGACAATTGACATCGGCACTGCCAATGAGGGGATGATGGTGGCGGACAGGTTGCGCAGAAAGAGGAAAATCACCATGATGACCAGGCCGATCGTCAAACAGAGGGTGAACTTGACGTCGTGCATCGATTCACGGATCATGTTGGACCGGTCAAAAAGAACACTCAGTTCGACTGAGGCCGGCATCTGCGAGCGGAAAGTCGGCAGAAGCTTCTTCACGCTGTCCACCACCTCGATGGTGTTGGTTCCCGGCTGGCGTTGGACGGCCAGGACTATGGCGCGCGTGTTGTTGTACCAGCTTGCCGTCTTGGTGTTCTCTACGCTGTCAAGGACCTGCCCGACTTCCTCAAGGCGGATCGGCGAGCCGTCCCGGTAGGCCACCACCATCGAGCGGAAGGATGCCGCATTGAACATCTGTCCATTGGCTTCGATGGTGAACGCTTGCTTTTTCCCGTCCAGCATCCCGGTCGGCATGTTGACGTTCGCATCGCCGATCGCCGTCGCCACTTCGTCGATGCCGATCTGCCGGGAGGCCAGGGCTTTGGGATCGAGTTGGGCACGCACGGCATACTTCTGCGAACCGTAAACCGACACCTGGGCCACGCCGCTGATCGTAGAGATACGTTGCGAGATGAGGGTCTGCGCATACTCGTCAACCGCGGAAAGAGGCAATGTGGGAGAGCTGAGCGCCAGGTAAAGGATCGGCTGATCGGCAGGATTCACCTTCCGGAAAGACGGCGGCGACGTCATGTTCGCCGGTAACTGGCGAATAGCAAGTGAGATCGCCGCCTGCACGTCCTGGGCGGCCGCATCAATATCGCGGTCAAGGTTGAACTGGATCGTGATCCTGGTCGAGCCGATGCCATTCGTTGAAGTCATCGAGTCGACGCCGGCAATGGTCGAGAACTGCTTCTCCAGCGGTGTGGCGACCGCCGATGCCATGGTGTCGGGATTGGCGCCAGGGAGGTTGGCGCTGACCTGGATGGTCGGGTAGTCAACTTTCGGCAGGTCGTTCACCGGAAGCAAGCGGTACGATGCCACACCGAAGATGAAGATGGCGATCATGATCAACGAGGTCATGATCGGCCGGCGAACGAAAATCTCGGCGATATTGATCACTTTCTCCCCTCCGCCGCCGGGTTGATTTTCGCCTCCACCTTGGCGCCTGGAACCAGGCGCAGTTGGCCGTTGACAACCACGGTCTCTCCGGGCGCAACACCTTTCTCGATAACGCTTGCCCCCCCCGATGCCGCGCCGACAGTTACCGGCCGCATCTCCACCGTCTTGTCAGGCTTCACTACATATATGAACTGCCCCTGTTGGCTGATCTGGATTGCCTGGGTCGGGACGACGACGGCATTCTGCAGGGAGGAGAGTGTCATCACCACATCGACAAACTGTCCCGGCCAGAGTTTTCTGGATCTGTTGGCAAAAATCCCGTTCAGCTTGATAGTGCCGGTAGCGGCATTCACCATATTGTCCAGAAAACTTATCGTCCCGATTTCTTTACTGCCGGGTTCGTCAGGGATAACTGCCTCTATCTGCAACTCGCCGCCAGCCATGGCCCTCTTTACCTCAGCGAGTTTTTTTTCCGGGATTGAAAAGGTTACGTAGATCGGGTTTATCTGATTGATCATCACCAGCGGTACATCGTTGGCCTTCGTAAGATTGCCCGGTTGCAGCAATAGTTTTCCGGTCCGGCCGGAGATCGGAGAACGGATGTAGCAATAGCCAAGCTGGATTTTAGCGTTTTTGACTGCTGCACGGTCAGCGGCAACAGTCGCAGCAAACGATGCGGCGTTGGCCTGCAATTGATCATACTGATCCTGGGTAACGATGCCATCCTTGAGCATCAACTCATAGCGGCGAGCCTGATCATGAGCGAACTTCGACTGGGCCAGATCCTTGGCTAGAGCGGCCTCGCATTGACTAAGCGTTGCTTCGAACGATTCCGGGGCGAGGGTGACGAGCAATGAGCCCTTCTGCACATCACTACCCTCCTTGAAATGAACGCGGGCAATCTGTCCGCTTACCTGCGATTTGATTGCGACGCTGGTATATGGCTCAATGTTGCCGATAGCCTTAACTTGCACCGGCACGTCTTTCCGGATCGCTGTTGCCACCGTTACCGGCACCGGAGGCTTCGTTTTGGGCTTCTCTTTTTTGGCGGCGCAAGCACCGCAGACAAATAATGATGCCGCAAGACATCCGCTAATAAGCAGTTTTACAGCGGGTATTATTATACGTTCCATTTCATCCTCTTTTTTGTGTTATTGCTGACGGGTACATCCTTATGCGGATGGACGCCTTGCAGTGTCGAAAAACCCGCTCTTTCCCTTCAACAGCTATAATCTAGCAAAAAAAATATGGATAAAATATGAAATAAATGAGGAAATGCGGATAACGGAGATATTTACAGGTAACGTTTATGCTATAAGGGAAGCAACTTGATGCGGGGCATCAATTATCTATTTCTTGAGAGGAATGCGGTGAAGATCAAGATTAAATATCGGCTCTTTCTGGCAATGCTGGCCGCCACCGCTGCTGCGGTCGTCTGTATGTTTATCATCATGCAGTGGAGTATCGACCGGGGCTTTCTCCGGTACGTCAACACGCTCGATCAAGAGCGGCTCGTACGGCTGACCGGTGCATTGGAACAGAGCTTTGCCGAAAAAGGGAACTGGGATACGCTGCGCACTGATCCGCTCAAACGCTCCCTGCTCATAGAATCGACCCACCCCAATTACCGCCTTGAGCCGCAAGGAAAGCTCCCCGCGGGAGCAACGGGGAGCACCAAGCCATTTCAAGACGCCCCACGGATCATCCATCAGTTTGAAATGCGCATCATCCTGCAGGATGCCGGGCGTCACCTTGTTTTTGGCCCAATGCACACCGGAGAACGGGTGGAGTTCAAACCGATCATTCATAGGCAAAAGATCGTGGGCTACCTGGGGCTGCTGCCGAGAAGCAGCCTCACCGATGCCATCCAGCTGCACTTCGTGCAACAGCAGAAACTGACCTTGGCCATGATTGCAGTGGCCATCCTCCTCGTCTCAACCGGCCTCTCCCTTCCACTGGCAAGCCGACTGGTCCATCCTATCAAGAACCTGGCAGCCGCTACTCATCGCCTTGCCTCAGGGGAGTTCGATACGCGCGTTTCCGTCAGCTCTTCAGATGAGCTCGGTCATCTTGCCAGGGATTTCAACTCACTGGCGCTCTCCCTGGAGAAGAGCGAGCAGTCACGCCGTGACTGGGTTGCCGATATCTCCCACGAACTGCGGACACCGCTGACAATCCTGCGCGGCGAGATCGAAGCGATCCAGGACGGCGTCCGTCAGATGACCCCGGAGGCCATCGACTCCCTCCACTGCGAAGTCATGCGGCTGAACAGGATGGTGGACGACCTCTACCATCTCTCCCTTTCCGATGTCGGCGCCCTGACGTACCGCAAAGAGGAACTGGATCTTGATGCCATCCTCAACCGGGCGCTCGACTCGTTCCAGGCCGAATTCGCCCAGAAACAAATCTCTCTGCGGACCGAGTTCCAAACCGGCGCGGAGTTCCCGCTCTTTGCAGATCCTGGACGGCTGCAGCAACTTTTCGACAACCTGCTGGAAAACTCCCTGAACTACACCGATCCGGGGGGAGAACTCTTCGTCCGTCTGGCTCGCCGTGACACTTTGGCGACGGTACATTTTCAGGACAGCCCCCCCGGTGTGACCAAGGAGGACCTGGCACGCCTCTTCGACCGGCTCTATCGAGTCGAGGGATCGCGAAACCGCACTTCAAGCGGTGCCGGGCTGGGACTGGCAATCTGCAAAAACATCGCCAAGGCACACGAAGGAACCATTGAAGCGCTACCGTCGCCGTTGGGAGGGGTATGTATCAAGGTGGAACTCCCGTTAATGGAGAAAGGAATATGAGTGGAGCGATACTGATAGTGGAGGACGAAGAGAAACTCGCTGCTCTCCTGGCTGATTACCTGAAACAGTCGGGGTTCGATTCAGAGTGGCTGGCGGATGGACAGGCTGTGGTACAGTGGGTCAGGATGCACGGGCCGGATCTCATACTGCTCGATTTAATGCTTCCCGGGCGCAGCGGCCTCGATATCTGCAAGGAGATCCGCTCCTTCTCCGCTGTTCCGATTATCATGATCACTGCCCGTATTGAGGAAATAGACCGGTTGCTCGGCCTGGAACTGGGAGCGGACGACTACATCTGCAAGCCGTTCAGCCCGCGGGAGGTTGTAGCCAGAGTCAAGTCGTTGCTGCGCCGCACCGGCGGCGGGCTGATCGCCTCGGTTCAGGGTTTGATCCTTGACACGTCGCGATATCGGGCTACATTGCACGGTCACGACCTGGACCTTACCATCGTAGAATTCAAACTCCTGCACTTTCTCTTCTCAAATCCAGGGCAGATCTATTCACGCTCCCAGCTTATGCATAGAATTTACCCTGACGAACGGATCGTAAGCGACCGGACCATCGACAGCCATGTAAAAAAACTGCGCAAAAAAATATCCTTGGCAGCGCCTGATCAGGAACTCATCCATTCGGTGTACGGGATCGGATATAAATTTGAAGCGTCCCAGGAGTAAATTTATCCTAAAAACGGCACTTCCGCCACAGAGACACAGAGACACGGAGGAAATCACAGAGAAAAACCGATAAAAGGCGATCACCAAACAGGTAAAATGCAAAAATATATTTGAAACTGAAACTCGCTGTATTTATTGAATTAATAAATCTCTGCGTCTCTGTGACTCTGTGGCAAATTATTTTTCTAGGTTTATTGCAAGACCGACAGGCGAATTTCATGCTATACCATTGACGGAAACATGGGGAGAAACAGCATGAAAACCATAAAACCATTCCATATCGTCCTGGTGGAGCCGGAGATTCCGCCCAATACCGGCAATATTGCCAGACTCTGCGGAGCAACCGGCACCGTTTTGCACCTAGTGGGAAAACTGGGATTTTCCACCGATGACCGCGCCTTGAAGAGGGCTGGACTCGATTACTGGAGCGAGGTGGATATCCATTATTGGGAGGACCTGGACGCGCTGAAGAGAGCCTATCCCGGCGGACGGTTCATCTATACCAGCAAGAAAGTGCCACGGAGTTACATTGAAATGGAGTTCCTGGCGGGAGATTTCATAGTCTTCGGCAAGGAGACCAAGGGGTTGCCCGACGAACTGATCGAGGCAAACCCGGAGACGGCCGTGCGCATACCGATTTTCGGCCGGGTGCGAAGCCTCAACCTCTCCACTGCGGCAGGCATCGTTCTCTATGAGGCGTTGCGACAGACCGGCCGATTGATAAACAGTGAATCGTGAATAGTGAGGAGTTCACTTCTTACTACTCACGTCTTACCATTCCTTTCTTTCGGTTTACTTATTGAGGTAAATGCATGCTGCTGAAAGCCGTTACGTTCATGAATCTGGCCCTCATCTTTTATAGCTATGCCGTCTTCAGCGGCAGAAAAGAGGGGTTGCACCGCAAACACCTGCTGGTCTTCGGTATCGGCCTTTTCTTCGATTATCTGGGAACCCGCCAGATGAACCTGTTCGCCATGGCCTATGGCAAGGCCCCGGAATGGCACAACCTGACAGGCATCCTTTCCCTGGCAGGCATGGCCTTCCACTTTCTACTCGCACTGATCGCCACGCTCCTCCAGAAGGCCGATGCCGTTAATCGCACCTTCCACCGGGTAAGCCTCACAATCTATTCCCTCTGGCTTGCCGCATTTGCCAGCGGGGCCATCTCAGGGATGATGCGGATTTCCCGGAAGGGGTAGCCTTCCAATCTCATCCCGGATAAAACAAAAGCCGTATCTGATAGCGGCATCGGGCGACAAATAAAAAAAGGGGGGAGCGGACACTATCCACTCCCCCTTTTTTGTCGCCGATTACCGAAAACCGGCGGCTACTTCTGATTGATCGCCGACAACCGCCACGGGTTGTTGCCGACAGGCCTGGTAAACGTCCAATACTCCTCGAATTTTACCGGTTCTGTTTTACTGCCGGAGACAACCGTTCCTGTCGCGTCATCGGTTGTATAATCGAGCAGGTTTGCATAAATCAAGGCGGTGATGTAATCCTGCCCCGACTCCTGCCAGACCTCCGAAATTTCCACGTTCCTGACAGCTATGTTTTCCAGCCGGTTGACCTGCTTGTCCCGCAAAAGCCTGTCTATGTCCTCCTGGAAGATACGCTTCATCTCGTCGGACAGAAGGCCGGAGACCGAAGATAAATCGCGATTCATCCACGCACCCTGGATCTTGAAAAAGATGTCCATTACCGAGTCGTTGAAGTGTCTTTCGTCAAAGGAAGGGTCCATTTGGCGGATATGGGCCATACCCGTGTCCACATCGGTCGGTTGTGGTTCATAGGACTCGGTTCCGCCGTAAATGGGGGTCACATTGCCATGTTGATACCCACCCTGCTCATAGGTGGAATAGGAGCTATCTACCCTCTTTTTTTTTACAAACCGGTAGATGAGATAGCCGATCCCGGCCAGGAGGAGAATCTCGAACAAGCCAATGCCGCCTCCCATGCCGCCACCGGTGCCGCCGAAGCCGAGCCCCCTGAAGAGCATGCCGCCGAGCATTCCACCCAGCATCCCGCCGGCCATGCTTCTAAGGAAACCACCGGCCGGCTGTTGCTGGAAAGGCGAGGGGGAATACGGCCTGGCAGGGGCAGCCTGCTGCGAGGGGCCCGGTTGAGAATAGGGGCTGGCCGGCCTGGAATAGCTGCGCGATCCGCGGCTGCCGAAAGAGCGGCCCCCGCCGGCCCTGGCATGGGCATCAAACTCCAGCGCGGTAACAGTCAACATCATTACGGCTGCCACCAATGTAAACAACTTAACAACGTGTCTTTTCATCTTGATGACTCCTTGGTCAATTGGGCCCTGCATTGCACAGGACCACCGTCTAAGGCTTTCTGCTTCTACTTGTCCGAAATCTTTTGCTCCCTGCCGATCAAATAGTAGAGGATGACGCCGATAAGCGGCACAGCTATTACCAGCAACAGCCAGATAATCTTGTTCGAGCCGGTAAACTCGTTCTTCAGGATATCAACGAGAGCCCACAGCCAGAGGGCAAAAATAGCTGTCGCGATTATGCCGAACACGAGAAAAGCTGCTACGCCCATCGCTCCCATCATGGCAAAATCGTGCATCTGCAACTCCTTCCGTGCGCCGCATCTTAGTTCTTACCGGCATTATACGTGTCTACTGCATAATTCCACCCGGAAACCACCGCTGACAGATCATTATCGGCACCGTTTATACATTTTACCAGACAATCCCGGTAAGTTTTCATCTTTTTAGCATAATCCTCCACCTCTTTGCCCGCCGTTGCCATCTCTTTCGCGTTAGCCTTGCCGGAAGGCAATTCAGGCTTCAACGGCTCTTTGCATGTACACTCAGCCCAGCCGCCTGAAACGGGCAGCAGCCAAAGCAACAGTGACAGCACCAGAATGAAACGCATAACATCCCTCCACATTGCCCAATTCCCCTGAGCGAAACCGCATCACTTTGTCATGCGGCAGCGCCACAAGCCAGTCTTACTTCCACGTATTCCCGCAATCGCTTGGCCAAGGCGGCGATTCTGCCGTCCGTCGGTAACGTCGCCGCAATACCGCCGATATAGTCCCGCTCCTTGAGCAGTCTGAAAGAAGCCGCAAAGTTCAGGTCAAACACCCAGGAGAGTTGCAGCAGTTTGAAATCATTCAGAGTTCTCAGCATCGCCAGGTTCACCATTCTCCCCTCGTCGAGACAGGCAAGCACCTCATCCGAACAGACGGGCAGATCGGGAAAACCGAGTCCGACGGCGGACGCCCTCTCCGACTCGGGAAGGGCGTAGTACTCGATAAACACGCGCCAGATGTCGAGCTTGTCGGCGTCGCGGATCAGCTTGAGGAATAAATCGCCGTCCGCGGAAAGTTTTTCAGGAATGGCGAATACATTGTGCAGACGTACCGCCTGAATGATCATGTCCTGCTCATCCTTGGGAAAGGGCGCCAGCACGTTGTTCTCAAGCAAGACCTTGGCACCGAGCGCCGCATGGTTGGTAGAATCGCTGTCCTTGAACGTTTTATACTGCCGGTATTGGGGAAAGCGCCCCACGTCGTGAAAAAGGGCTATCACCTCTGCCAGGACCTGTTGTTCTTCGTTCAGCAGCTCATCTCGGGCAATGCGGGTGATATTGTCACAGACATTGCTGGTATGAAGCTCTTTCAGATATATATTCCGCTGCTCGTCCGCATCGGTGGAGTAGAAGGAGCGGCAATAATCGGCAAACCATGTTTTCAACGCAGACAGTTCGGCTCTGTTCATCTCAACTTCCGGACACTTTCATATATGTATTTACTCCGGCAATTAAACATCGCAACCCTGATGTAGGGGGCACAGCCGCCGTGCCCCGATTGGGCGAGGCAAGCCTCGCCCCTACCGTTGATATGTTTAAAATAACGGCTTGAATTGCACACACGGCATAATTTAATCATTCCGGTTGCGTCCGTCAAGGTACGTAAAGAACTCGCCGATGACTTTGTCTGCATCTCCGCATCGGTACGAGACAATGTTTCTAAGGTGGGCAAAAGAGTCCGCATCTATTTTATCGAATTTTATCCCAACGCAGTTTCCCTCGATCCTTACCAACGTACCGGTAGCATTGATGGCAATATACGGCGGCATCCCGGTCAGATAAATCGTGACTTCCACGGGCGAAGCGGGAACCAATGTTTCGCTGGTCTCGACAAGAATCCCTTTCAGACTGATATTTCTCACCTCACCCTTGAAGGATGCAGCACCCTGTTTCAGGAGTGCCTCAACGGCAAAATCCACACGAGAAAAATTTCGTCTCTCATCCACGGTTGCCTTCCCCCTTTACAACGGATTGAACACATTCAACATTGACGGACGCAGCCTGAACCTGAAGGCGGTTCAAGTATCCGGCAGATAAGGGACTTGGAATTAACTGATGTACCAGGTTTTACGCTCAGATTTAGGTCAGGTTTGTCGTTCCTGATTGAGCAAAACCGCAGGCGTAGCAAGGCTACGCTGAGGATTTTGCGATTGAAGGGGCGGCAAAGATGGCCTGAAGATGAGATGTAAAACGGTATATTGGTTAGTTCCAAGTCCCTAAGCAAAAAGGGGGGCATAAGCCCCCCTCCATCAAGCCTTCAGCACTCATATGCGCGCAAAGACCCCGCTGCCTGTCGGCTAGTCATCAAAATTCCCCGCAGGCCCTTTATTGCCGGTCAAACCGCCAGCCCGCTCGACAATTTTGTTTTCCGTCCACTCGGCAGGATCTTCGATCCGGCTCGCCTTCGGCCCCGGATCGTAGCTGCCGGCCTTGAGAATCGCCTCGATCGCCAACGGCGCCGTATTCTGCGAGTTGAACACTTCCGTAATCATCTTATAGACAAAATCTTCCACCCGCCTGGCCATTCTTTCCCTTACCGCCAGCGGCTGGGCGAGGAGCTTGTTTTCGAACGGCAGATTGAGACTCTTGTAATCCCCCTTTTTCCACCCCTTTGAGTCGGCATAGGCGACCATCTCCGCCCACATCTCCTCGGTGACACCCTCGCCTTTCACCTTGATGAAATTTCCGTCGGCATCAAGCTGGGCATTACCGTAATCATTCACCTCCAGCCCCCAGGAGATCATCTGCAGTGCGGTTGCGACATTTGCCTTGGTGGTGGCGGTCTTGGCAGCAATCTCCCGCAGCCGCTCGGAGCTGTTGCCGGAAGTGCCGTGCTGGGCGCCGGAAATCCTGTATTTCTCAAGGGCCTTGTGAATATCGGCGGTCAACTGCACCTGGATGCCGGTATCGCTTGCCTCGATGCCATGGGTGGTGCCGTTGTTGAGAGCTATCCAGTCAGGGAAGATATCATGGGCATTCAGTCCCTGGATGAGGAAGAGCGCCTCGGGCACAGTGGAAAGGCCTTCCTTGCCCTTGATCTCCCCTACCTCCGTCTCCAGCCCGGCCCATTTTGGAATGCAGGGGTTGATGGCGAGATTGGCGAGGAGATTCTTGTCATCGGGGAGGTGCGACGCATCGATGGCTATTGAGGTGATTCCCGCCTCGAACATGGTGGGGACCTCCACCTTCGCATCGGCCAGGTCCTTGTCGTTCTTGATGCCGTAATGGTCGGCATGAATGGCGACAGGAACGGTGATCCCCAGTTCGTTGCAGAGCGCATCGACCTGCCGCGCCATGTTCCAGTAATTGACCGCACAGTAAGACGACCGCCCCCCTTCAGACTTGGCAATCTCGATGATGACAGCCGCATTGGCCCGTTGTGCGGCCATGAGCACACCACGAATGACAAACTGGTTCCGTCCGTTTGCGGCAAGCGCCAGGGCATGCCCTTTGGCACTCATAGCCCTGTCTATCACCTTGCCGCTGACCAGCAGGGCCTTTGAATTGGGGAACAGCTTCGTCACGTTGGGCGGCCGGCCTATCTCAAGCGCCTTCGTAAAATCTGAACCGGTTGCTGTCATATCGCCTCCTTTTAGTGTGATTGAAATATTTTTAGTAAACAAAAAAATGCATCATCTTATAACATTTTAATCGTGTAAAATCAAGGGGTAATAGCAGAACAGCCGAATCATCACCAAGACATCTCGACAAAGTATAGCATACTAACGCTGAACAAGAACAGCGCAACATTAATAAAGCTTTATCATCAACAACCGGTCAGTTTTATTACCCAGCGAACATTGCGCCGAATCAGCCAGCGCCGCCACTCGTCCAGGAATAGCATGCCGACGGCAAATGGCCAGGCCAGGAAAAAGTCGCCGATATTCAGAGACGCATTACCGAAAAGCGGGTGTAAAGGTTCAAAGCCGATGATAGCTGCGGCCAGGGCCAGTTCCACAGCTATACTCACGAGCAGCCAGCGGTTGGAGAAAACTCCCTGTTGAAGCAGCGACTGGCGATGGGTCTTGCTCATCAGGCCGTTGGCCACCTGGCAGATGACGATTGCGGCAAAGAAGGCGGATACGGCTTTCAGGTAAAGGGGGTCATTTACCGCCAGCGGGGTCCCCCACCGCCATCCACCTGCGTGAAGCACGCTGAAATATGCATAAAACGCAGCCGCTGCTTCCATTACCCCGTGCAGGCCGTAAGCGAGAAAGATGAGCCTTGCGCTGACCAGCCGCTCCTTGCGGGACCGCGGAGGAATGAGCATGATGTCCCGTTCGGCCTGCTCAGAAGCCAGGGCAATGGCAGGAAGCATATCGGTCCCCAGGTCGATGGAGAGAATCAGCATTACCGTCAATGGCAAGGGAATGCCGAACAGGAGAAAAGCCAGATACGGGGCAACCTCCGGCACCGCATGGGTAACGGTATAGGCAATGGATTTTTTCAGGTTGTCGAAGATGGTCCGCCCCTCCCTGATGGCAGGAAGGAGGGTGGCGAAGTTGTCGTCCATGAGGACCATGTCCGCCGATTCCCGCGCCACGTCGGTCCCCGAGAGCCCCATGGCCACGCCAATATCGGCCTGCTTCAATGCCGGGGCATCGTTGACCCCGTCGCCGGTCACCGCCACCACCTCGCCATGCCGTTGCAACGCCTGGACGATACGCAGCTTCTGCTCCGGCGAGATGCGGGCAAAGAGCACCTCCTTCTCCTCCAGTTCCCACTCCAGCATGGCGTCACCCATGACACGCAGCTGTTCGCCGGTAATGACCGCCGGTTTTTCCACGGTCACCAACCCAATCATTCTGCCGATGGCCACGGCGGTCGTCTGGTAATCGCCGGTGACCATCACCACACGGACCCCGGCGCCGCGAATCGCCGTCACCGCTTCCGGCACCCCCGGCCGCGGCGGATCGAACATACCCACCAACCCGACAAATATGTAACCGCCCCCCGGCAGATCCTCGTTGCGCCAGAATTCGCGGGGCTCCACCTCCCGGTAGGCGAGGAGCAGCACACGCTCCCCCTTGCCGGCAAACTCCTCGTAGGCGGAAAGGTACGCCTGCCGGTGAACCTCGCTCAGGGGGAGCGGCCTGCCGTTGATGAGGATGCTGTCGCACATGCCGATGGCCACATCCGGCGCCCCCTTCAGGCAAGCCAGCTGTTTCCCTTCAACCAGGTTGATGGTCACCATCAGCTTCGTTGCAGCGGTGAACGGCTCCTCGTAAAGGCGAGGACAAGCCGCCTGGCAGACGTTCACATCATGAAACCTCTGGGAAAAGACCAACAGCGCCCCCTCGGTCGGATCACCCAGATACTGCGTCGGATCATCCGGCTTCAGGTGGGCGTTGTTGCACAGGCTCGCCACCAGCTGGAGTTTTTCCAGCTCCTCCGGCTCAAACCTGGCATCAGCCTCGGTGTGGATGCATTCATTGAGAAAGAGCCGCTTCACTTCCATCCGGTTCTGGGTGAGGGTTCCGGTCTTGTCCGTGCAGATCACCGTCGTGCAGCCAAGGGTCTCCACCGATTCCAGGTTCTTGATCAGGGCCTTGTTTTCGGCCATCCGCCGGGCAGCGATGGAGAGGCAGAGAGTGACGGTGGGGAGAAGGCCTTCCGGCACATTGGCGACAATGATGCCGATGGCGAAGATCAGCTTGGCGAGCAGCGGGTTTTCCAGAAGGAAAAAACTGACGAGGAAGACGACGCCACCCATGACGACGGCAATCAGGGAGATAATGCGGGTGAAGTGTCGGATTTCCCTGCGGATGGGGATTTCACGGGTTGCGACGGTCTGGGTAAGGTCGGCGGTGCGGCCGATCTGGGTTTTCATCCCGGTGGCGAACACCACGGCCTTTCCCTCGCCTGCCTGGGCCGTGGTCCCGGAAAATACCACGTTGCGGCTTTCCAGGAGACGCTTATCCGTCTGATAGGTGGTGCGCAGCTGCGGTTCCGATTCACCGGTCAGAGAAGAGTTGTCCACCTTCAGGCCTGAAACCTCGAAGAGACGCGCATCCGCCGGAACCTGGTCCCCCTCCTCAAGCAGGATCACATCCCCCCTGACCAGCTGGGCCGCCGGAATCTGACGAAGTATCCCATCCCGGATCACCCTGGCCATGGGCGGAAGCATATCGCGGAAACTGGCCATGATCTGTTCGGCCTTGTGCTGCTGGTAATAACCAAATGTCCCGTTCAACAGCACGACGCCGACCAGGGCAACGGCGATGAAGACGTTCCCCTCGCCGGGCCGTATCCACTCGGCAAGAAACGACAAAAAAGCCCCGGCCCACAACAGCAGGGCAAACAGGTTGATCATCTGGCGCAGGAATTTCACGAACTCCGGCTCATGCTTGCGCTGGACAAGGGTATTGGGGCCATCCCTAGTCAACCGCAATGCAGCCTCGGCAGAGCTCAGACCTTTATACGGCGAAGTCCTGAGCCGCCGATAAAACTCTTCCAGTGGAACCTGATGCATGGATCGACCTCGGGCAGGAACAACAGCAAAGACTTATTTTGCAACTGCTCAACATATCCTTGGGAGCGTAGGCTTCCAGCCTGCGTTTCAAGCAGGTTTATCGCTTGAATGTGTGTTCAGTTCAAACTTATCAGGCTGATGAAACACCGCCTGAAGACAGGCAAGATGCCTATCCTCCGACGTAAAAACGTGCATGCCGAATAGTTACGAAAATTTTATCGCATCAGAACCATTAGTCACCGTCGCTGGGATAATTTCCCGAGCCACTTGCAATAACACCCCCGGCTCTTTATAATGAGGCGATTATTGGAGGAGAACACCGTGCCCGCAAGCGTCGAATTTAACGAATCACTCCTCGACAGCCACCTCGTGGTGGATGTCCGCACCCCGCTGGAATACGAGGAAGACCACCTACCGGGGGCGATCAACGTCCCGCTTCTTTCCAACGAAGAGCGGGTGGAGATCGGCACCCTTTACAAGCAGACCGGCCCCAAGGAAGCCCGGATACGCGGTCTGGAACTGACCGCCGGCCGTTTTCCGCAGATAGTCCACGAAATCGGGGAAGCGGCGGCAGGGAGGCCGATCCTCGTCTACTGCTGGCGCGGCGGCTTAAGAAGCAAAACCGTCACCTCCATCCTGGAGTTGACCGGATTTGATGCCGTTCAGCTGCAAGGGGGGTACAAAACATTCCGCAATCGGGTCATTGCCCGTTTCGAACCGTTCCAGTCTCCCGGTCCGCTGCTGGTAATCCACGGCATGACCGGCATCGGCAAGACCACCTTCATCCTCGGACTCTCCAGCGAAGAGTATTCGGTGATCGACCTGGAAGGCCTCGCCTGCCATCGCGGGTCCGCGTTCGGCGAACTGGGCCTGTCACAAAACCTCTCCCAGAAACGGTTTGAAACCCTCCTCTGGGACGCCTTCAGAAAGCTGCCCCGGGGGAAGCCGGTAATCGTCGAAGGGGAAAGCAAGCGCATCGGCAAGGTCTCGCTGCCGGGGAATTTCTACGAGGTGATGCAGGACAGCGTGAAGGTCTGGTGCAATGCGTCCCTGGAAACGCGGGTGGAGCGGCTCATCGAGGAATACGGCAGGAGTGAGTACCGGCAGGGAATGGCGGATGCGCTGCTGCGGATCAGGAAAAAACTGGGCGGAGAAAAGTACGAGGAGATCGCGGGGTATCTCACCCGCTGGGAGATGGAACCGTTCATGTCCGAACTGGTGAGGAACTATTACGACAAGGTCTACTACAAGAACAGGGAATGGCGGGAGGATCTGTCCCTCTCCCTGGAAGATTATGCAAAGGCGGAAAGGGAATTGAAGGCATTCCTTCAGATAAGAAAAGAGCTGAACGCCAGTCTGAAACTGTATGAACCGCCTCTGTAAAAGCGGACACTGCTGATTATGCCAACGCCTTCATGGATTTATTTGATACCAGTATTTTCATCTGCTCAATAGCGGTCTTTTCAGCTTCTGCAATCGTTGCTCTGCCGGTATCTGCATTTTGATCATTTCAGCATTAAAGCTCTCAAGATTCGAAAGGACCACCAACTGCTCCAATGAAGCATAATCACGGATATTACCTTTCATTTCAGGGTGTTCCGTTCTCCAGTCCTTGGCGGTTTTCCCAAACAAGGCAAGGTTCAGCAGATCGGCCTCATCGGCATAGATATATGTCTGCCTGGATTTTGCCAGGTCAAGCGGTATCAGGTTTTCTTTAATGGCGTCGGTATGAATCAGGTAGTTGACTTTGGCGATGGTGCGGGAAACGTTCCACTCCAGATGTTTCTGCTCAAACTCCTGCTGTTTCAGGCGTTGGAACTCTTTCAGGAGATACAGCTTGAACTCGGCGCTTACCCATGAGGCAAATTCAAATGCTATGTCCTGATGGGCAAAGGTCCCGCCATATCTTCCCGATTTTGTCGTAATGCCTATGGCGTCGGTGGCTTCAATCCATTTACCGGGAGAGAGAACAAAGGTATTGCCGCCAGCCTCGTACTTAAACCGGTCGAATTCGACCGCTTTAAAATCCGGATTGTGCAGTTGCTCCCACAAGCCTATGAACTCGATAGTGCTCCGATTGCGCAGCCAGTTTTTGATAACGTCTATCGGTTCGTTCGGATTCATTGTATCTGGCGATATCGGTCAGCGAGATATAGTCTTCCCGCTCTTTGCGGGAAACCGTGATCTCTCTCCCCTTCACGCTGATGGTTCGATTTTTCATACACTCCCCTTCAACAAGACGTAATCCCTTACTCCCAGCAACTACTGCTTGCTCACCTGCACCTTTTTAGCCTCCACCTCGCGGATCAACTCCTCATAAGTCCCGAGCGACTTGATGAGCGGCGCATCTTTTCGTGCCGTTTCGTCGAACTGTTTCAGCTTGGCGTTGAACGTCCCCGCCTTGTTCCTCAGCCCCAGAATGCTTTCACTGAGAAAACTCTTCTCCTTTTTGTCCACCTCGCCCCTCTTGATGAGCGATTTCGTCTTGTTCAAGTACGCATCGGTGCTGCCGATGTAGTGGTTCAGGCTTTCGAGAAAAGAAAGGACCGAGGTGGAAAGCTCTCCCGTGGTGGTGAGCTTCACCTGGACGTCATTCATGTCTTTCAGGAGATGCTCGTCGGCAAAGCGTGCCAGGCCTGCAACTTCCCCGCTTTTTGCCGGTTTCGACGCGTCCATTGCGTCAACCCTGGCGATAAACTGCTGTGAAGTGGTCAGATACCTGGTGATGGAAACCGATGCCGCGTTCAGGGAGAGGGCGAATTGGGATGCAAACTTGGTGAAGAGCCCCGCCTGCCCCGCATAGGGAATCGGCAGCACCTTGGCAAAGCCTGCCGCAACCGAACCGGCCTCCATATATTTCGAGTAGCCCGAAAGATTGTTCGCCATCCATTTCACGTACACTTCAAAATCCGCCATCGACTGACGTTGGCTCTTCGTGTCCCTGGCGATCTCCTGCAGCCGCTGCAGATTCTTCAGCGCCAAGGCCTCGCCGGTAATGCTGCATTCCAGGGATTTTACCTTCTCCTGGAGGAGCGCATTGTCCCTGGCCAGGGTTTGCAGCGCCTCCTCTTTCTGCTTCAGAAGCGTTTCGCAGGCCGCCGGCTCCTCTGCCGCAGCGGAAACGGTCAAAAGAGCCGATAGTAACAGGGCCGAAGCCAGACGGATGGATAGATTCACGGTGTTCTCCTTGATCCCAGAAACTGCGTTTACTCGCGCAAAGGCGCCAAGATCGCAAAGAAAACCAAACACTTACGGGTCCAGACATACGCACCTACCCGGTGAATGATTTTACTTGGCGATACTTTTGAGTTTACTTGGCGTTCTTTGCGGCTTTGCGAGAGACTGCTTTTTTTAGGTTGATTTATTCAAATGCGGGACGACAGGCGTCTCCGCCCCCTGTTTTAGCAAATTTTCGTCAGGGATTGGAGAAAAATGTTCATCCTATCCATATTCAATTTCTAGTGTCGAGCCCGCACTTTAAACTTTTTTATCAGTTCCACGGGATGATAGGAGAGTTTCGCCTCGCGGAGATTCGGCTCCCCCAGGTCCTGTTCCCGGTTCACAAAGGTACAGTCGGCAAAGAGCAGGCGGTTGAATTCCCGGTCGACAAACTGGTTGAGTCCTTCGAGGAAGGGGTCGGCCTTTTCGAAATGGCAGACAGAGGTGTCGTTATTCAACCTCTCCCCCAGGACGAAGGCCCTGACCTTTCCTTCGACCAGCACGACAACACCCGCGAGCCCCAGCTGACCGGCCATTGCCAGCGCCTCGCGCGTTGCCTCGGTCTCCGGCAGAAGGGAACCGCTGGCGACCTCCGAGCGGACCCGATACCATTCATCAAGGAGCTGAAGCGCCCCTTCCAGATGACTGTCCGCATAAAGCTCCACCTGGTATGTATGCCTGCGGGCAAAATAATTGATCCGGTTTTTCTTCTTATGAAAGCGGTTGCCCGGCAACTCCGCCAGCTCCGACCGGAGGTGCAGGTAGTCAAAGCTGTCACGCTCTGCAGCGACCGCCACATTACCCCCCTGAAAATAGCGCTCCACGAAAGGCTCGTCAGCCCCGTAGAGGGTAAAACCGTCGTTGAGCAGCACCGGCAGCGCCGTTGCAATATCGCCGGTCAGCGGCGGGAGGAAATACTCGTCACCCGCATACCCCTTGCCCATCACCACGAGCGCATCCCCCACCATGGTAAGAGAGTAGGCATGGACCGAACGGAACAGGTAAAGGTTGGCAAAGGTGAACTCGGAAACCCGTGGCTGAAGTCCGGCAAAGATATCGTCCAGCATCGGTTTATCATCAAGCGCCAGCGGTCTCTTGGCAGGATAGTTCGGAACATCCATTGTCATCCCCTTCTCCAAGCAGTATAGCACAACTCGTTTTTATATCCGAAGATCGGCATTCACCGTCCCTCGCCCCCCCACGACACAAAAAAAACCTCCCCCGGCCAAACGCCGAAGGAGGTTTTTATTTGAGCGGACTTCACCTTACATTTTGCGGGCAACCCTTTTGGCGACCGGCAGGACCTGGTTCACCACCGGAGATGACCATGTAGGAGTGAAATTGGCCTTGATCGCATCGAATGCGATTTTGTTGAAGTTGAGGCCGCCGTCCATCCTCGGCACGTTGGCGTACTCCACGCTTCCCTGCTTGACCGCGCCGTTGACAGAGGCGAAGATTACCCCCCTGGACGGGTTGTCATACATGTACTGGGCCTTGTAGGCGAACGGCACGTCGAGGACGAACACCTGGTAGCCGGCCACCGGCTCGACAATCTTCCAGGCACCGGTTATGGCCAGCAACTGTTGCTGTTGACCGACATAGAACTGGGCTGCGCCGCTGGTGCCTGTGCCGGTGAACTTCACGGAGAAATCCCTGCCGATATAAAGCCCCATCCCCGTGCCCCCTACGGCAAAAGTGGAAGGCATGTCCGACACGGCTTTAATCGCCATCAGCGAAGTGTTGGTGTCATTGCCCGCCCAGATCGAGTAGCGGTCACTCTTGGGAACGAAGGTCATTTTATAGGCCTCGGCGCCCGCAGGGAATGCCGCATCGGCATTAAAGGGAGCATTATCCTTGGTGATAAAAGGGCCGATCAACTTGCCGGCTACGTTGATCTTGCTGACGGTGATTACCTCGCTTTCGCCGCTGGTGGTTATCGTCCAGGTGGCGGTACCGTCGGCGTTAAAGACCAGCGTCCCTGCCGATGCGTTGTCGTTGGCCAGCTTCCAGCCGTCTTTGGAGAGGACGTAACTGTTGTCGTTCCTGGTGACGACAGCCCAGGTCGGGTTGAGGGCGGTGTAGACGAAATAATCCTCGGTCAGCGCATAACCGCTGGCGCCAAGCGCGCCCAGTTTTACCACCCCGTATTCATAATAGACGGACTGCATGTTGTCGTTCCGCCGGTCTATCCAGAAAAAGCCGTCGGTGCCGAGGGCCGTCTGGAAAGAGCTGACCGCAGCCGGGGCGCTGGCCTGTGTGAGGTTCTGCTGCAAGGTGGTGGAATTGGTCGTGTCGACGTTGACCGTAGTCGTAGCGATGGTAGCCGCATTAAAATTCGATGTCGATGTTGTGTCCACCGTATTGGCAATGGTGGTCAGCTGATTGACGACTTCGGCAACGATTACCTTGATAACGTCATTCAGATTGGCGGTCGGTGCCGCTGCCTTAATCGCAGTCATGTTGTTGCCGATGGCGGTCGCCACCACCTGGGCGACCTTGCTCACCTTGTCGTAGTCGGCACTGGCCCCTTTCTTCTGGACGAAATCCTCAAACAGGCTTGTCGCTGTGGCTACCCCGAGGTTGGACTTTACAACAGCTTCAGCTTCTGCGACTTTCAAGACCGGGTTTGTTTCGATCTGGTTGTGAATGAGCGTGGTAAGCGGGGTAATGACCACCTTGCCTTCGGGGTTTTTGGGTGCATCCGGGGGGGTTGAAAGTATATACTTGTCCGCCACCGGAGTGCTGGTATTCCCCTCATGGTTGATGGTGACGGTTTTTTCCGCAATGACTACAATCGCATGTGTTTTCAAATCTGCAGCGGTAACGTTTTCCAGTGTGTAAGTTCCGTCAGCCTTGGTAACGGCAGTCGGCTCCCCCGCAGTAAACTGCTTATCATCGTTCAGATCCAGGAATACCGTGGCCTTTTCCAGGTAACCATCAGCAACCACGCCACTGACGGTGGTGGATCCGCCACTGACGCCGCCACTGACGCCTCCTCCTCCGCCGCAACCTGCAACAGCAAACGTACCGAGTGCCGCCACCATACAAAAAACCTTTCTCAATGTGCAACGATCAATCATAAAGCCCCCTTTTACGTGTGTTTTCAAGACTGTCGCCTTGAATGCGTACTGCCTGATTTTTGCCGATCGGCGATCTTTTCCGGTATCGGCAAATAAAAGTATTTATCGGCAGGGGGCAAGGAAACTTGAACTTTCTTTTCGCCGGGTTCAGCACGGCGAAGTAACGGATTGGTTTTTCAGGAGCGTGGGCATCCGGCCCGTGTTTCGGGCGGGTTTATGCCCGAATCGGTTTGCTTGTAACCAATTCAAGCGATACATCCGCTTGAAACGCAGGCACGATGCCCGCCCTCCGGGATATGCTGAATTTAAATAAGGGAATAGCGGATTAACAGTGGGGAAGATAGGATAGAGGAACAGCGGGGTGGAATCGTCTCCGTCACAGGAGTACGATTAAAATCACCCCGCCGCTGAAAACCGACAGATTGCAGACAGCAGAAACGCCATGCAGCTTCGAGAATTCCTTGCGCAACGGATGGTCTTTCGGCGTGGTTTCAAAGGAGGGTATCTCTCTTTTAAGCTGCGCCAGATGCGGCTCAAGGTAAAATGCATCGAACGAGGTGAGAAGCAGCATGACGATGACAATGACGAGCGCCGGGATAAAATTCTTCCCCCGCACCGCAATGAGTGCGGCGAGGGCCACAACGCCGCAGGCAAGCCCCCAGCGGAAATAGGCAGGGAAGACCTCCCCGACGATGCGGCCGGCCAGATCCCTGCCGAATGATTTGAAGATTATGGGCGTTAAGATAAAGGTGAAAATCCCGATGCCGCCGACCCATAAGGCCACGGCCAGGCGGTAGATGATCGTGAGAATCTGCATGATGGGCTCCTGTTCCGTAGGGGGACCGCAAGGCCCCCTTAAATTTCTCCCAACGCGAAGGTATCGATAATCCACCGGGCGATACTCCGCGATGCCGGCAGTGCCGCAGGCATCGCATCCCTGCAGAACCAGCGGGCATCCTCCAGCTCTTCCCGGTCAACCGTTATCTCCCCGCCGGCGTAGTCAGCGACAAAACCGGCCATGAGCTGGCTGGGAAACGGCCAGTTCTGGCTTCCCACGTAGCGGAGATTCTTTACTTCGATGCCGGTCTCCTCCTTCACTTCCCGATGAACGCACTCTTCCAGCGATTCGCCGAAATCGAGGAAACCCGCCACCAGGCCGTATCTTCCTTCCGGCCAGACGCTCTTTCTCGCCAGAAGAAACTCGTCGCCACGTTTTACCAAAACGATAATGCAGGGATGAATGTGGGGGTAGTGCTCATGGCGGCATGATTTGCACCGTTTTCCCCACGTGCGTGGAATGCGCTCGTGCTCGCCGCCGCAGCGGGAACAGATTGCGCTGTTCCTCTCCCAATAGATGATCTGGTGCGCCAGGCCGCCGAGGGTTAGAATCCGGTCACCGAGGCGATCTTCCACTGCATTGAACGGCTCGGCAACAAAAGAGGGGGGAAGCTGCTGGTCCTTGGCCGCGACAACCGTGTAAATCGGCTTCCCCTGCCATAAACCGAAACAGAGCGGTTCTGCTTTCAACTCAAACCAATGGGGGAGGTCGCCTTCATAGAGGGTCAATTGTTTACCGTCTTCCCTGACCACCATCGCATTTCCCTGGAGGATGACCCAATACCCCGGACCGTCAGGGATGCGTTCTCCGGGTCTGATCGGCGTAAAACCGTTCTTCACGATTTCAGCGTTAAAAGGTAGATTGACCGCATCAGGATATTTCATACCGCCTCCATCCGTTGTTTATGAACGGATAACAGCATACCCCTGAATTCCATTCTCTGCAATGACCTGATCGCAACATTAACAAAAAAAGGGGACCTCCAGTGCCCCCTTCTCACTTCTCACTTCTCACTTCTCACTTCTCACTTCTCATGGCAGTTAACCGCCGTTTCCAGCTTCAAAGCGGACATAGATAATCACATTACAAGATAATCCAGTTGCAAATATTATCGCAAAATGATATTAGCATATCCGAATATGACTTAGGGGTGGTTATGAATATCGAAACAGCAAATGAGTGGGCAGAGACATTAAAGGCCCTCGCTCATCCAACCCGTCTCCAGATCGTCACGGAGTTGCTCAAAGGCACCAAGTGCGTTACCGACATTCAAGACATTCTGCCCGCGTCCCAGTCGAACATCTCCCAGCATCTGACGGTGCTACGGCATGCGAACCTGGTTGATTTCGCCCAGGACGGTTCGCTGCGCTGCTACTACGTGAGTCGTCCGCGTCTTGTGCAAGGGATTATTGCCTTGCTGGCCGACAATGAAGCGGTCGTGCGGAAGAGCAAGCAGGACATTGACCGGGAAAAGCAGCAAACGGGAAGATCGTGCGGGGTGGCCTGCGGCCATTGATAAGTCATTGCCGTTACAAGAAAGCCCGCTGGTTTTCCCGACATACGCTGGTAACAGTCGGAATTCTGTAACACTGGGAGGGGCAAAACATGAAAGTCCGTGACAGCGGCATGCCTGAAGAAGAGATGTGGTCCGATTTTTTCGACCCGGATAAAATCCTGCGCACCTTCGGTCTTGACCGGGGAGTGAAGGATATCGTGGAGTTCGGCTGCGGTTACGGTACTTTTACCCTGGCAGCGGCAAAACTGGCGACAAATACCGTTCATGCCCTGGATATTGAACCGGAAATGGTGGAAACGGTCCGGGAAAAGTGCCGCCAGGCAGGGATCGACAACGTCCGTGCAGTCGTGCGCGACTTCGTGGCGCAGGGGACCGGCCTTCCATCCGATTCCGTTGATGCGGCGCTCCTGTTCAATATCCTCCACCATGAAGAGCCGGTAGCTTTGATGGAAGAAGCGTTTCGCATCCTCAAGGCAGGGGGGCGCCTGGCTGTCGTTCACTGGAACTATGATCCCACTACACCCCGCGGCCCAGCCATGGAAATCCGTCCACGTCCGGAGCAGTGCATTGCCTGGGGACAAGCGGCCGGATTCACTATTGACGAGCGGGAACGATTCAACCTGCCGCCGTACCATTATGGGTTGCTGTTCAGGAAACCCTTTTCCTGATGCAGCGGCAGCTGTCCGTGAGACAGCTGGGGACTTACGTGGCCGAGACTGCCGTCTTTGATCAGCCGGCAGCGGATAGGTATGACATAGGGAGCTTCGTAATAGTACGAGCCATCAAAGCAGAGGAGGAGATCAATGATGAAGGTGGGAATCATCCGTTGTCAGCTGACTGAGGACATGTGTCCGGGGAACACCGATTTCAAGGTTGCAAAGGAAGGAACCCTGGGGTTCGCTGAAACCGGACCGGTGGAGATCATCGGCTTTCTTTCCTGCGGCGGCTGCTCCGGGAAAAAAGCGGTCACCAGGGCCAAGTTGATGGTTGACCGGGGGGCAGAGGCCATCGTGTTCACCTCCTGCATGAAAAACGGCAATCCCATCGGCTACCCCTGCCAGCACTTTGCAGCCATCAAGGGGGCTGTCGAGAAAAAACTCGGGCCGGAGATGAAGATCATCGACTGGACCCACTAGGCGAATCCCATGACCTTCGCGGAATTGTTATTTTTCCGGAGAACGGAAATTCTTTGATCAAGCCAGCTTGAACTGTCCCACAAGCCGGTGCAACCCTTCCGCAAGACTTGCCAACTGGCTGGCAGCGGTAGCCGATTCCTGGGCGCCCTTGGCCGTCTCGTAAACCACTTCCGTGATCTGCTGCATATTGTTGTTGATCTCGCATGTGGTGGCAGTCTGTTCCTCGGCAGCGGTGGCGATCTGGTTCACCTGCATGGAAACCGCGTTGATCTGGTTGAGGATATCCTGGATGGCATCGCCCGATCTGGCAGCTTCAGCCGTCCCCTTCTCCACCTCCCGTACCCCGTCTTCCATGGCGGTTACCGCCCCCTTCGTCTCACCCTGGATCGCCTTGATCATTGTGCCGATCTCCCGCGTCGCCTTGGTGGTCCGTTCTGCCAGTGCCCGCACTTCATCGGCGACCACGGCAAAGCCGCGCCCCTGTTCACCGGCCCTGGCCGCTTCAATGGCGGCATTGAGGGCCAACAGATTGGTCTGGTCGGCAATATCCTCTATGGTGCCGATGATCGCGCCGATCTGGTCGCTCCTCTCCCCCAGGCTTCCCACCGTTTGGGCCGATTCCCTCACCCGTTCGGCAATCCGGCCCATGACGTCAACGGTCGTTTCGACCACTGCCGCCCCGGTCATGGCCGAGCCATTTGCCTGCTTTGCCCCTTCGGCGGCGTAGGTGCAGTTCTGGGCAATCTCGGTTGATGTTGCCGCCATCTCCTCGCTCGCAGTAGCCACGGTACCGCTCTGGGCCGCCACTTCTTCGGCGCCGGTCGCCATCTGCACAGATGAGGAATAGAGCTGGCTGGCGGCGGCTGCGACCTGGACGGTGCTTTGCGCCACCTGCGAAATGATGCCGTGCAGTTTTTCGATGAAGGTATTGAACGCCCCCCCCATCTGCCCCAGCTCGTCCGTTGATGAAACATCCAGGCGTTTCGTCAGGTCCCCTTCACCGCTCGCAATGTCGTCGAGCATGGTATTCATCGTGCGGATAGGTGTAACGATGCTCCGCCTGATCAGGAAGGTGACAAGTATTGCAAACACAATAGCGGCAAACGTCAATGTGAGAAGGGCCCTTCCCATCCGCTGATTTATAAGCGTGATTTCTTTTTCCTTCACGCGCATCTTTTCGAACGATGCCTTGCTGGCATCGGAAGTCAGGCTTTCCATGCTGCGGGCGGCATCCTTGTAGGGTCCTATGGCCTGGTTGGCCTCCTGGGTCGTCTTGATCTTCCCCTCCCGGATCATGGCCGTCACACCCTTGAATCCATTCACGTACTTTCCCATCTCGGCGCGGATGTTCCTGACCGTTTCCTTGTCTTTTTCCGGCAACTTCATTTTTTCCAGTTCGGAAAACCACATTTCCAGGCGATCCCGTTTCTCATCCCATTTCTTTCCGTAATCCGCCTGTTTTTCCGCATCCCCCATGTTGATGAAGACATCCTTCTCAAAGGTGCGCAGGAACAGTACGTTTGCCCTGGCCCGGGCGAAATATTCGCCGGCCTTCGACTCCGTCTCGATCATCGACAAGGTTGTTCCGGCAATCTTTCCCGTCCCCCAGTAACCGACGGCGCCGGTCATGATCAAGAGCAGCAGCACCAGGCCGAATCCCAGGCTAAGCCGCGTACCGATTTTCAGACTCTTCAACCCCATAACAAAGCCTCCTCTTTTCCATGTCTCGATGCGTGATTATGCCAGGCATCGCGACAAGCGGTTAACGTTTTCAATACAATAAAAATATCGACCATGACAAAAAATACTTGAGCACTACTTTCGTTAACCGCGTTGCCGAAGGCTTAACGTGCGAAAAATTTTCCGCCGGTCAAGGGGAACAAACTCAGGGGATGAGGACGATCTTGCCGCAACTGCTCGTTTCCAGCACCGCATGATGGGCGGCCGGCGCTTCGGCCAGCGTCAGCTCCCTGCTCACCACCGGCCGCAGAGTGCCGTTTGCCAACCCTGCGCCCAGGGCTGCATGGATGCTCGCCATTTCCCGTTTCGACGCGTTGAAGAGGGACATCCCGAGAATGGAAGCGTCGCGCCCCATCGCATCGCGGGGATCGATCTCCACCGTACCCCTGCTGCCGATGACCACCACCCGCCCGCCGTTGGCCAGTACCCGCAGATCCTTCCCCAGATTCACATTGGCAAGCATCTCCAGGAGCACATCCACGCCGTGGCCGTCGGTCAGCGCCAAGGCCTGATCCAGATATCCGAGCGCATGGTGATCGAGCACATAATGCGCTCCCTGCTCCAGCACCAGCAGCTTGCCCCGCTCCGTCCCCGCGGTGGCGATGACCGTCAAGCCGGCGGCCCGTGCGAGCTGCACAGAGGCGATGCCGACGCCGCCGCTTGCGCCATGGACCAGCACGACCTCGCCCGCCTTTGCCCCGGCACGATGGTAAAGCGCCCGGTAGGCGGCCGCGTATGGGACGTTCACCCCCGCCCCCTGTGAAAAAGAGACCTGCTCCGGCAAAAGGTGCACTTGCGACTCTTCGCACAACGCCTTTTCAGCGTAAGCGCCGCTTACGGTCCCGGCAGTGTAGACCCTGTCCCCGACCTTGCAACGGCTTACCCCGCTGCCGATGGATTCCACGACGCCGGCGGCATCCAGCCCCGGCGTATAGGGCATGGTGAGTTTTACCGGATAGAGACCGGCACGGATGTAGGTATCGACCGGGTTGACGCCGACCGCATGCACCTTCACCACGACCTGTCCGGGGCCGGGCTGCGGATCGGGAACCTCTTCCAGCCGCATCGCCTCAGGTGGACCAAACTCATGAACTTTAATCGCTTTCATGTTCGCTCCTTTCGTTTGTAAATTTCCGACAGTGACTAAATCAAGCGGACAAGCCGGAACCCAAATCTAGACAAATGCCTTGACCCCGAGGAGATGCTCTCCGATGATCAGCTTCTGGATCTGGGACGTACCCTCGTAGATGGTCGCAACCTTGGCGTCACGCAGATAACGCTCCACCGGATGAGCATTGGAATAACCGTAGGCGCCGTGCACCTGGATGGCGTCAGTGGCCGCCCGCACCGCAGCCTCGCTGGCGAAATACTTGGCCATGGAGGTTTCCAGGGTATTGTCCGCCCCCCTGTTCTTCAGCTCGCCGGCGCGAAAGACGAGGAGCCGTGCCGCAGCCAGGTCAACCGCCATCCGGGCGATCATGTCCTGAACCAGCTGGAATGAGGCAATGGAACGGCCGAACTGTTGCCTCCTCCGGGCATAGGCTACGCAGGCATCGACACAACCCTGGATGATGCCGACACAGCCGGCTGCCACGCCGTACCTGCCGTTATCCAGGGCCGACAGGGCTATCTTCAGACCGGCGCCCGTCTCCCCCAAAAGCGCATCGCCTGGGAGGAAACAGTCCCTGAAAGTGAGCGCAGCCGTGCTTGATGCCCTCAGTCCCAGCTTTCCCCTGATCTCCAGGGAGCTGAAGCCGGGCGATTTCGTATCAACGATAAAGGCGGATATCCCCTTGTTACCTGCCGCCGGACCGGTGCGGGCGAAGACGATGGCAATGTCCGCCACGCCGCCGTTGGTTATCCAGTTCTTCGTCCCGCTCAGGAGCCAGCCGTCCCCATGGGGCGTTGCCGTGGCGCCGATCCCCGCGGCGTCGCTACCAACCCCCGGTTCCGTCAGGGCAAAACAGCCGAGGATCTCACCGCGGCAAAGCCCGGGCAGATAGGACCTGCGCTGCGCCTCGCTCCCCCAGTTGAAAATCACCTGCTCCACGAGGGAAACCTGCACGGAAACGGTGGTCCTGACCGACGAGCACCCCCGGCCGATCTCTTCGAAGATCAGCCCGTCGCTGATCCAGTCCAATTCCGCCCCGCCGTATGCCCCGGGAATAGTCCCCCCCAGCAGCCCCCGCGCCCCCAGCTTCCTGACGATTTCCAGGGGAAATCGTTCGCTGGCGTCGTTCTCCCTGGCAAAGGGGATGATCTCCTCCTCGGTAAAGCTGCGCGCATTTTCCCGCACCTTTTTCTGGGCAGCAGACAGTTCGAATTCCATGGTTCCTCCCGCCTGAATCGTTCTTCAGCCTATTAATACTTATTCTTTCGCAGCTAACCCCTCCTGTCCCCTTAATTAAGGGGAGGGACGTGCTAAGTGAGCTGGCTGGTTTGCTCCCCCTCTTAAGATAAGAGGGGGTTGGGGGGAGTTAGATTTAGATGTTTCATGGTTCTAGCGATTATCACCACTTGTTCCCGGTTTGCAGAATAATAAGTATAACCGCGCACGAAACATTGGCAATGCCTCACAAAACTATTAACACCTCTTCACCCATTGCATTGTCATGGCGCTCTGGTACGTTTATGGTAAAGAGAACGGCTGTGAAGGGAGACCGGTATGGCGAGGAAAATCGACAATTTCATCGGTGGCGCATGGATTCCCTCGGCAGGAGGGAAGCGGTTCGCAAGCGTCAACCCGGCCGACAACCGCGAGACCATTGCCGAGGTCTCGCTTTCGGAACGCGGCGACGTGGACCGGGCAGTGGCTGCCGCCCGGGAGGCCTTCCGCACCTGGCGCCTCATGCCGCCCCCCCGCCGGGGAGAGATTCTCTTCCGCGCCGCAGAGCTCCTTGCCGGGCGCAAGGCGGAACTGGGCAAACTGGTAACCCGCGAGATGGGGAAGGTCCTCGCAGAAGGGCTCGGCGACGTGCAGGAAGCCATCGACATGGCCTATTACATGGCCGGAGAAGGTAGACGCTGGCAGGGGGAAACCGTTCCCTCGGAGCTCCCGGACAAGGACTGCAAAAGTGTGCGCCAACCGCTCGGGGTGGTGGCGCTGGTAACCCCCTGGAACTTCCCCACCGCCATTCCCGCCTGGAAGCTATTCCCGGCCCTCATCTGCGGCAATACGGTGATCTTCAAGCCCTCTTCCGCAACCCCCGCCTGCGCTGCCGCAATAGTGGAGACGCTGTCAGAAGCGGGAATCCCGCCAGGCGTCGTAAACCTCGTCCATGGGCCGGGTGAAGAGATCGGCGAGTACCTCCTCACCCATCCCGGTGTCGACGCGGCATCATTCACCGGTTCCTGCGCTGCGGGTGAACGACTGGAAGGGCTCCTGGGGAAGATGCACCGCCCGTTGGCCCTGGAAATGGGGGGAAAAAACGCCGTCATCGTCATGGCCGACGCAGACCTATCGCTGGCCCTGGAGGGGGTGCTCTGGGGAGGCTTCGGCACCAGCGGCCAGCGCTGCACGTCAGCGAGCAGGGTAATAGTGAACGAGCAGGTCTACGACCGTTTCGTCGAGATGCTGGTCGAAGGTGCGAAACGGCTCAGGCTGGGGAACGGGCTGCATAAGGAGACCGATGTGGGGCCGCTCATCAACGAGCAGCAGTGCAGAAAGGTCCTCGACTACATCCGCATCGGCATCGGCGAGGGTGGAGAGCTCCTCACCGGCGGCAGGCAGGTAACAGAAGGGGGGTGCGGCAACGGGTGGTTCATCGAGCCGACGGTCTTTGGCGGAGTGCGCCCGGAGATGCGCATAGCCAGGGAGGAGATCTTCGGCCCGGTGGTAAGCGTCATCAAGTGCGGCGGCTTCGCGGAGGCGGTGGAAATCGCCAACGACGTCCCCATGGGGCTTTCTTCGGCCATCTACAGCCGCGACGTCAATCTGACCGCCAGGGCCGAGCGTGAGCTCCAGTCGGGAATCGTCTACATCAACGCCTCCACCATCGGTGCCGAGATCCATCTCCCCTTCGGCGGCTGGAAGCATTCCGGCTCCGGCCACCCGGAGGCGGGGGGAAGAGGAGGCGCCCTGGATTTCTACAGCCGGATGAAGGTGATTTACCGCGATTTCAGCGGCAGACTGCAGAAGGCGCAGATCGACAAAACTTGAAACTGCACTTCTGCCACAGAGCCACAGAGCCACGGAGAACACCCTAAAACCAATAGGACGCAGAAAAGGCGGAAAAATCCGAAAAAGCAGGATTTTAAAACCTTGAAAGAGATTTTGGTTGGTTTTTATCCGCCTTTTCCGATTTTCCTGTGTCCCAAAAGGTTTTTGAATTCGGTTTTGCTTTTCTCCGTGTCTCCGTGTCTCCGTGTCTCCGTGTCTCCGTGTCTCCGTGTCTCCGTGTCTCCGTGTCTCCGTGTCTCCGTGGTGAAAGGTTTTTTGGAACAAAATACTATGCGGACAGCAGAAGCGTCTCCCGCGGAGATGAAAACGGGGGTTCTGGGCGCACGAGGATGACGGAAACGTTGTCGTACCCTCCCCTGCCGTTCGCCTCATCCACCAAAGCGGCCGCTGCCTTGTCCAGGTCGTCCCGCTCCCGTTGCAGCACGTTCTCCATGTCGCTATCGGCAAGCATGCCGGTCAGGCCGTCGGAACAGAGGATGATGATGTCCCCCTCCTCCAGCTCCAGGGTCTGGATCTCCGGGACAAGCTCGTCCGACGCGCCCACCGCCTGGGTGAGGATATGCTGCGCACCCGGCGGGAGGTCCTCTTCAGCCATGTGCTCGTACTCCATGAGGTAGGCTGCATAGTTGTCGTCGGTGGTGATCCGGCGCAGACTCCCCCGTCTGAAGAGATACACCCTGCTGTCCCCCAGGTGGCAGACGAAGGCCTGCGCCTCCTTTATCACCACCATCTCAAGGGTCGTCCCCATCCCCGCCAGCCCCGGCGTTGTCATCCCTTTCTTGAACACTGTAGAATGGGCCGCGGCAAGTGCATCCGCAAGAAGCCTTGTCATCCCTCCCTTGTCTGTCCGTCCGGTGGCCTGCCGGAGAAGCTCGTAAGCGGTCCGCACCGCCAGATCGCTCGCCACCTCGCCCCCCCGCTGCCCCCCCATGCCGTCGGCGAGGAGGAATATCCCCTTCTCCGCGTCTGCGAGAACGCTGTCCTCGTTGTTTTCCCGGACCTTTCCCTTATCGCTCTTCCAGGCTGCTTTCATAGTCTTATCCGCTGCATGATCTTGATGACAACGTCTGCGACATAAATTATAGCAAACATAAGCCGATTGTCGCTGGACGGCGTCACAGGATTTGCAGGGTTTCCGGGACATCGGCCCATGAAAGCGTGCAGAGAACCTTTCCGACAACATTGGTTGAATTTAACCACAAGCCGGTTATACTTGACTCAAACATTTTTCCCCAGGCGATAGACGACAAGGCTCAACCATTCGTGAGAATGGGGCGGAAAGCCCATCGGGTCTCCACGAGACAGCCGGGTTACCGAAATATCCCACAGGATACGAGGCCCCGGTTTTTTTGCGTTCAGATGCAAAAACCGGGAACGGCATCTCACGGGCAAGAGGGCAAAGGAGAGGAGAAAATGAGCGAGAAATGGGCACGTTTTGTTGTTGTTCTGCTGCTGGTATTGCTCGTTGTCGGCAAAGGCTCCGCCAAAGCAGATACGGAGAACGGACCGATGCGGGCAAAGTTCCGGGAAGGAGCGCTGATCGTCAAATACAAGGAAGGGGTGACCGAAGAAGCCAGGAGGCACAGCCGGGAACGGCACGGTTCCGTACAGAACCGGGAGTTCAGCGGGCTGCGCATGGAGCGGGTGGGGATCGGCCCGGACAGGACCGTCGCGGAGGCCATCGAAGAGTACGGGATGGATGACGACGTCGAATACGCCGAGCCGGATTATGTCGTCCGGGCGCTGGTCGTCCCCAACGATCCGAACTTTTCCAGCCTCTGGGGGCTTTCCGCAATCGCCGCGCCGGCCGCCTGGGATACAACTAAAGGCAGCAGCAACGTGGTCGTCGCGGTGGTCGATACCGGTATCGATTACAACCACCAGGATATCAGGGCCAACATGTGGGTCAACCTGGCGGAGCTGAACGGCACGCCCGGCAAGGATAACGACGGCAATGGCGTCGTTGGGGATATTTACGGGTACAACGCCGTCAAGAACAACGGCAATCCGCTGGACGACAACGCCCATGGGACCCACGTGTCGGGGACCATCGGCGCGGTCGGCAACAACGGCATCGGGGTGACCGGCGTCAACTGGAACACGAAACTGATGGCATGCAAGTTCCTCGACGCCAGCGGCTCAGGCTATATATCGGACGCCATCGAGTGCTTCCAGTACGTCAAGGGAATGAAAGCACGCGGTGTGAATATCATCGCAACCAACAACAGCTGGGGCGGAGGCGCCTATTCCCAGGCCCTCTACGACGCCATCAACGCACAGCGGGATATCCTCTTCATCGTTGCGGCGGGAAATGCCGGCGCGAATAACGACACCACCGTGACCTACCCCGCCGATTACGACCTGCCGAACCTGGTCGCCGTTGCCGCCACCACCTCCGCTGACGGCCTGGCCGGCTTTTCCAACTACGGCCGGCGGACGGTGCACGTGGGTGCGCCCGGTAACAGCATCCTGAGCACGGTACGCAACAATGGCTACGGTTACATGTCGGGAACATCCATGGCGACTCCCCATGTCACCGGACTGGCGGCGCTGCTCAAGGCGAATAACAGCGGCCTGGACTGGCGCGGGATCAGGAACCTCATCCTCTCCACCGGCGACCAGATCAGCGCGCTGAACGGCAAGAGCGTCACTGGTCGGCGCATCAACGCCTTTCATGCGGTTACCTGCCAGGACAGCCGCCTGTTTTCCGTACTGAAATATCCGGCCAGGATCACGGTGGGGGTAGCGACGATCCTCTCGGCCGTGAGCGTCAACTGTGCAACTCCGGCCGGCCCGGTCACCGTGTCGCTGTCCGGCGGCGAGGTCTTCCTGTTGCATGACGACGGGGTCGCTCCGGACCAGGCTGCCGGTGACGGCGTATTCGCCACTGCCTACACGCCGACCCGCTCCTCCGAGGTCTTTTCCTTCTCATCGCCGGCCGGCGCCGAGACGATCGGCAACATTGCCCCCCTTACCGTGACGACCTCCTCCCTGCCGGCCGCAACGGTGGGAAGCTTCTACAGCCGGACCCTGACGGCAAGCGGCGGGGTGGGGCCATACACCTGGAACATCAGCAACGGTGCTCTCCCCGCCGGACTTTCCCTGAACAGCACGAGCGGAGTAATTTCCGGCACGCCGACAGTCTCCGGCAAATCCAGCTTCACCGTCCGGGTGACGGATAACAGGGGTGTCTCGGCAGTCAAGTCGCTGTCGCTGACCGTTTCCATCGCCACGTTGACCATCAACACCACGAGCCTGCCGCCGGCCAGTCGCGGCGTGTACTATTCCGCAACCGTGACAGCGAGCGGCGGCGTCAGGCCGTACACCTGGAGCATCAGCAGAGGCAGACTTCCAGCCGGACTCGCCCTGAACAGCACGAGCGGAGTAATTTCCGGCACGCCGACGACCTCCGGCAAATCCAGCTTCACCGTGCGGGTAACGGATACGCGGCGGAAAACGGCAAGCAGAAATCTCTCGATCACCGTCAACTGATTTTCCGCCACACAAAGCGAAAAGCCCCCTGCTTCGTTACCCATCTGGGGCGGAGAGGGGGCTTACAATAGAAATCGGGTAACTATTCAGCACGGCAAAGTAACGGACTGGTTTTTCAGGAGCGTGGGCATCCTGCCCGTGTTTCGGGCGGGTTTATGCCCGAATACGGTTTGCTTGTAATCAATTCAAGCGATACATCCGCTTGAAACGCAGGCAGGATGCCTACGCTCCGGGATATGCTGAATAGTTACGAAATCGGAATCAGGAGCTAGAACCTGCGCACGATGAACTGCCCACGGCTCAGCCTGCGCTGGAGCCAGAGACCGAGCGCCTGCTTGATGAAGACGCGGGTGACGGGGATGAGGAAAAAGAGCCCGAGGAAGTCGGTGAAGAAGCCGGGGGTGAGAAGGAGTACCCCGCCGACAAGTACCAGGGCGCCATCGAGCAGTTCCGCCGCCGGAAGGCGCCCCTGGCCAAGCTCCGCCTGGATGCGGCGCAGGATGTGGAACCCCTGGTGGCGCACCAGCCAGGCACCGGCAAGGCTGATGAAGAGAAGAACGGCCACCGTCGGTACTGCGCCGATGAGGGAACCGACCTTGATCAGCAGGTAGATCTCGATTACGGGGACAATGAGAAAGAGGATGAAAAGCCTGACGAACATGTCTTACCTCGCAATCAATAACCGTTGACCACCACTTCCAGGTGCCCGTCGTTCGGGCAGAAAATCAAGCCGTGAATCGGCACGTCCTTTGGAATCAGCGGGCTTTCGCGGATAATGGAAACGACCCGGGCCACATTCTCCTCAGGGCAGGCAAAGGCGCCCATCCACTGCCCCAGGTCCGGCACCAGGGAATCGATGACCTGCGGATCGATGCCGCGCTCAATCATCTTCTGCTTCAGCTGCGGGCCGTCGATGGTCGACATGCCGCAGTCCCTGTGGCCGATGACGAACACCTCGTCCACCCCGAGCAGGAAGACGGCCGCCACCAGACTGCGCATCACCCCGCCGAAGGGGTCGATAATGGTGTTTCCGGCATTCTTGATCACCTTCGCCTCGCCGCGCCTGATCCCCATGGCCGGCTCCAGGAAGTCTACCAGCCTGGTATCCATGCAGGTGAAGATGGCTAGCTGTTTCTGTGGATTCTTCGGCAACGGCGGGAAGGCGTTAGGCTGGACGAATTTCTTGTTTGCAGCAAGGATTGAATCGAGAAGCTTCATGAAATGCCATCTCCTGTCTTATCCTGGATTCAAAACCATAACCCCCAAAACGGCACTTCCGCCACAGAGACACGGAGACACGGAGGGAATCACAGAGAAAAACCGATAAACGTCATCTCTGCGTCTGGACTCTGTGGCAAATGCTTTTTGGAAAAAGGTTTTGTTGCTTATAAAGACATTGCCGCTTCTTGTCAACCGGATAAGGAAGGGGCCTACCCCAGGCGCCTGAATGACGACGCCTTGATTGCCGCGAAGATTTCCGATCCTGTCACTATGCCCAGATCATCGGCCGCCTGGACCACCACCTCGGCCACCAGGCGCCTGTTTCCGCAGGAAAGCTCCACGCCGATCTTGTTGCCGGCAGGGAAGGTGTTCGCCACGATACAGTCGAGCAGGTTCCTGGCGCTGATCGCCTCGGGGTGCTTCTTGAAAAGGATGATGTCCCGTGAAGAGAGCTCGAAGAGCGCCGTCGGCTGGTTGTTCCCGGCGGAGACAAGCAATTCCGTATCGCCCCATTGATAGACGAACAGGCCTTCCATCCGGCGGATGGCTTCCAGTTCGAGCAGATTGATGTAACCGACCTGGCTTTGCCCCATGCGCGAGCGTGCCAGCTGGTCGGACGTGGTCTGCTCAACCATGCGGCCACCGGCGACGACCAGCACCTTCTCCACCATGAGCCGCATTTCCACGAGGGAATGGGAGATGAACAGGTATGGAATCCTGAACTGTTCGCTCACGCTCTTCAGGTACGGGATGATCTGGAACTTGAGGGTGTCGTCGAGGGCAGAGAGCGGTTCATCCATCAAGAGCAGCCGGGGATTGGCGAGGACCGCCCGCCCCAGCGCCACCCGCTGTTTTTCGCCGCCGGACAGGTTGTTGACCCCCCGCTCCAGGAGGGTGTCCAGCTTGAGCACGCTGACCAGTGCGGCAAAATCGATCGTCCGGTGTTCCGGTGCAGCGCGCCTGAAGCCGTAGAGCAGGTTCGACTTCACGCTGAGATGGGGGAACAGGCACGGCTGCTGAAAGACGATGGCGATCCGGCGTTTTTCCGGCGGGACCATGATCCCTTTCCGGCTGCTGAAGAGGCATTCGCCGTCGAGAAATATCTCTCCCCGGTCGGGCTGATGCAACCCCGCCAAAAGGCCAACCAAGGTTGACTTGCCGCTTCCCGACTCGCCGAAGATGCCGACCTGATCGCCGGTCACGGTGAAATCGGCCGACAAAGTAAAACCGCCGATACTTTTTTGTGCGTTGATACGTATCTCCATATCAGTCCCTCCCCCCCAGTTTCTTGCCGAGGAATTCGTGGAAAAGGAGAACCAGCACCGAGATGGCCACCGACACGATGCAAAGCGACATGGCCATGGATTCACCGGTCGGAGAGCCGGCGTATTCGTATATGGCAAGGGGAATGGTCTGGGTAACGCCGGGGATATTTCCGGCAACGATGATCGTCGCGCCGAATTCGCCGAGGCTGCGGGCGAACATAAGCGACGAGCCGGCGATTATCCCCCGCAGGGAGAGCGGCAGGATGACGGTTATGAGGGTGTCGTACCAGCGTGCGCCAAGGGTCCGCGAGGCCTGAATGAGCTGATGGTCGATGGTTTCCATGCCGATCCTGATCGACCTTACCAGAAGGGGGAAGCCGACAACAGCGGAGGCTATCACCGCCGCCTTCCAGGTGAAGATGAGTCTTATGCCGAACAGGTCGAGTAGCGGACCGAGCCAGCCGTTTTTCCCCAACAAGAGCAGCAGCAGATAGCCGATTACCACGGGGGGAAGGGTCAGGGGGAGGTTGATGAAGACTTCGAGCAACACCTTCCCCCTGAATTTCAGGAAGGTGACCATATAGGCAAAGGCGAAACCGAATGGCAACGACAGAGCCATCGCCGCAAGGGCGACTTTCAGCGACAATCTGACGGCATCATAATCGGCGGGGGTCAACGAAAGCATCTTTATCCTTATCCCTTAATAAAGAAAGGACAGGCATCCGCCCGCCCTTTCCGATATTGTATATTTTTACCAGATTACTACTTCAATGGGAAGCCATACTTGCCGAGAACCGCTTTCGCATCGCCGCTCTCCAGATACCTGAAGAAAGCTTCGGCCTCTTTGTTCTTTGTCCCGGCCATGGTCAATGCCATGGGATATACGACTCGCGGATAGAGGTTCTGCGGCACGGTGAAGAGGATTTTCGCCTGCCTCGCCTGCATGGCATCGGTCCGGTAGACAAAGGCGCCGTCGACCTCGCCCCGTTCCGCATACATCAGGCACTCGCGCACATCCCTGGCCATGACCAGCTTCTTCGCCAACTGCTTGTCAATGCCGGCCTTTTTGAAGGCTTCCGCGGCATATTCTCCGGCAGGCACGCTCTTCGGGCTGCCGATGGCGATCTTCTCCAGCTTGAGGAGGTCCCGCATGGTGGCTACCTTCTTCTCTTTGGAACCGGCGAAAACGAGCGTGTTGTAAGTGAAGACGCCGATGCCGGCACTATCAACAAGCTTCTTCTGTTTCAGATAGTCCATCCACTCCAGATTGGCGGAGATGAAGATGTCCGCGGGCGCACCGTTCTCAATCTGCTTGGCAAGGCTGCCGGAGCCGCCATAGTTCTTCAGGAACTTCACCCCCGGATGCTTCCCGGCAAAGCTGTCCGACAGCTCGTTGACGACATCCTTGAGACTTGCCGCAATCGACAGGTGGACCTCGCCGGCAACGGCCGCCGATGTCATGCAAAGCAGGGCTGCAAGCGTAAGCAGCAATTTCATAACAGGTTGTTTCATGTCTTGGTCCTTTACAGCACTGTCCGGTTTGAAAACTGCATCGTAGCGTCTGGGCTTGAAACACCGCCTTGCACCCTCCCCCAGCCCCTCCCATCGAAGGGAGGGGTGTTTAAAATCCCCTCTCCCTTGGTGGACCCAAATTGCGGGCCTAAAGGAGAGGGCCAGGGAGAGGGGGGGATGCGCAGGCCGCAAGAATCTAACTGGACATTACTGACTCCTTTATTAAGTTTCCAGTTTTAAAGATTCAACACAAGCGTTATAGTTTGCACATTATAACGCATTACAAAAAGAAGGGCGGCAAGTCGCCGCCCCCTGTTTCAACTGACCCCGAGGATAACGCTCGATGCCTTGAAAAGGGCGCAGGCGTGTCCGCCCTGCTGGAGGCCGAGCGTCTTGGCGCTTTCATGGGTGATAACTGCGCTGACGGTATTGCCGGCGCCGATTTCCACGGCCACTTCGGTGCTGACCGGCCCTTCGACGATCTTTGCAATGGTGCCGCACATGATGTTGCGGGCACTGACCTTCGCGTCGTGCAAATCAGTGCCGATGATGATCGAGCTCGCCTTGATGATGGCGTAGGCTTCCTTGCCGGTTGCCAGGCCAAGACCGTCGACGCTGTCGTTGGTGATGATCGCCGTCACCGGCGTCCCCCCCTTGAGCGTAAGGCTTACCTCGGCGTTAACCGCCCCTTTTTTGATGCTTGAGATGGTCCCCAGAAATACGTTGCGTGCGCTTACTTTCATGGAAATCCTCCTTAAAAAGTTGTAGAGGTTATCGGCGGCGCCGACCCTCTCGGTCAGGTTGTCCAGGAATTTGCGGTGTTCCTCCTGTATGACCCTGAACTGGTTGATTACCTTCTTGCCTTCGTCCGTGAGATATGTCCCCCCGCCCCCCTTGCCGCCGGTCATTCGTTCAACCAACGGCTTGTCGGAAAGGTTGTTAATCATGTTTATGACGTCCCAGGCTGTTTTATAGCTGATGCCGACAGCCTTGGCAGCTTTCGTAATCGATCCGCATTCCGCTATCTGCTCCAGCAGGTTGATGCGGTCACCTCCAAGAAACTTGCGGTCGTCCTTGTGGAGCCAAACCGAGCCGTTAACCTCCACCAGCCTTTTACTGCATTCCATCAACCGCACTCCCGTCTGATCACATTCAATAGGTTCACACCCGGGGCCTCCGGATGAGAATCGACCAATACCGCCACAGTAAAAAAGTATACATAACGGTTTTTAAAAGTAAAGGAACTCACTGTGATGACGGACATGGCTATACAAGCTATTACATAACGCGTGCCAGGGTTTCACTAATAATGGATAGCCCAATGAAACAGAGCTGTTAAGCAATTTTGCGCAGTTCGATATGTGCTCCGGGGTATAACTCATGATTAATTTTCAAGCAGATGATTCGAAAAGCGACAGAAATAATTGTCGGCCATGGGATTTTGCCATTGTTTTGCAGCCGTTTCAACCTGATATCCGACGGCTGGCTTGTTGCATAAAACATTTTGGACTACTGATTCAAAGGAGCATATTCAATGGCAAATGTGCATCATGGCAGCACCGTAACCGTCCAGTATGTGGGGACGCTCGACAATGGACGGACGTTCGACAGCACCACGGAAGAAGCGCCCCTCGTCTTCACCATCGGCGCCAACCAGGTTTTTCCAGCCTTGGAACAGGCCGTGCTCGGCATGGGTGTCGGCGAGACGAAAAATGTCGTCATCCCGGCAGGAGACGCCTTCGGCCCACGTCTTAAGGAGAACGTCATCAAGGTCGATCGGGAGCATTTTCCGGTGGGGAAGGAGATCAAGGCAGGGCAAAAGCTGAGCATCGAGTTTTCAGGCGGCAAGGCGCGGGTGATGCTGGTAACCGGGGTCACGGAATCCGAGGTGACGCTGGACGGCAATCATCCGCTGGCGGGGCTGGACCTGACCTTTGCCCTGCGGCTGGAAGGGGTCGAGTAAGGCGAGTGAGGAGGGTAGGCATCCAGCCTGCCTTTGCCGCAGGCAAGATGCCTGCGCTCCAAGAGTCTCAACATGACAGCAAATTGGCCGGCATCCGTCCGATCACTTCCCCGTTGCGCAGGGCGTTGCGCACCGCGCTCAAGCGGGCATCCATCTCCTCGAACACCGCCAGATTGGCCCGTTCCAGTTCGCTGGTGGTAATGATGGCGCTGATGCCGCCGTTTCTGAAAACCAGCCGCCGCTCACCGATCAGGGCCAGGATCGGGTCATGGGTCGCCATCAGCACGATCTTCCGTTTGTCCACCAGGGTACGGACCGCCCGTTTCCGGTCGATGCCGGCGTTCTCTATCTCGTCGATGAGGACGATGGGGGAGGTGCTGAGGCAGGAGGTGTCGGCAATCATCAGCGCCCGTGACTGGCCGCCGGAAAGGGACGTGACCGGTGTCTCCCGGGTGAATTTCTCGCCGGCCAGATCGTTGGCCAGATCGATGATGGTCCGCGTCACGCCGGCCACATCCGCCACCATCCTGCTCTCGGCGTGCATGGTGACGAACTCCTCCACGGTCAGGTCCATGACGAAGTTCATGTTCTGCGAGAGCTGGGCCACCAGCTTCCGATCGATGGCAAACCGGCGGCCCGGCTCCGGCGGAGCGCCGTTGATCAGGACGGTGCGGCCGGTTGGCGTATCCCCCTGGGCCAGCCATTCGATGTCCGCCAGAAAGCGGCTCTTGCCCGACCCGGTCGGACCGACGATGCAGATGACCTCCCCCGGCTTGACGGTTAGGGTGAACTCTTCCGGCCTGCCGTCCTTGTCATGACCGCCGGTGATGGTTATGGATTCAATCAGCGCCCCGCTTGCGCCGGTCTTCATGTTTTCCAGCAGTTCCGTGAAGGCGCTGAAACGCTCCGCCAGACTCCCGCGTTCCAGCCCCAGGTCTTCCAAAAGCTCCCGGTCGAGGGAGGCGAAGTACTCCGCCGGACTCATCTCCGCCGGCGGCAGCCCCAGCCCGAGGGAGATGAAGAACTCCGCCACGTATGGGTTCTGTTGCAACAGCTCCTCCGTGGCCAGGAAGAGCAGTGGATGACGATGGGCATTTTCGGGCATAAGTCTTCCTAAGCGTTGTTCAGTTAGAAAATTGCAGAATCTCTCTTGTGCTTAAAACCAGCGCCTTGCACCCTCCCCCAGCCCCTCCCATCGGAGGGAGGGGAGCTTGTAGTCCCCTCTCCCCTTGTGGACCCAAATTGCGGGCCTAAAGGAGAGGGCCAGGGAGAGGGTATGCTGCGGACAGCAAAAAGTTAACGGATACTGCTGGGTCTTCCTAGAAATTCATTTTTTTCACGTTCCCCATCTGGAAGTCGCTGCCGATCCGGCGCTGGCCGAGGCAGTAAGAACAGAGGGCAGCCGGCATGGAGAAGCGCAGCAGATTCCCTTCCAGGGCAGCGGTCTCCGGCGCGCCTTGCAGCAGTCTTCCCAGTTCATGCCCCCCCTGGCCGGTCAGGCCGTTGACGTTGATGATGGTGGCATTGGTGTTGACCTGCCGCACCCGGTAGGCGAATACCTCGCGTTCCGCCTGGGAGACGATATCCCCCTTGGTGATGACCACCACATCGGCCATCTTCAGCATCGGGCCGATTTTTTTCGGGGTGTCGACCCCGCTCAGGTTGTCGATGACGCAGACCGCCAGCACCCCCTGGATATGGGGAGCACAGCGGTTGCAAAGCCCGGCGCTCTCGATGACCAGCAGGTCCAATTGCTGCTCTGTCCCCCACGCCAAACAGTCGCTCACATTGCTGACAAAGAAGTGGTCGGGGCAGAGATTGCCGGACAGGCCGGTCTTGACCGTCACCCCGTGTTTTTCATAGAGGGACTGGTCCTGGGTCGAAAGGGAATCGAACTTGACGACCCCGACCCCCAGGCCGTCGGCGGCCAGCGCCTCCACGGCCTTCAGGGTGACGGCGGTCTTCCCCGACGAAGGTGGCCCGGCAATGGTGACCAGCTTCATGCCGTCTTTCCATGAAATGCTTGCAGGAAGGTGGCGTTGGTCTCGGCGATCAGCGTCTTCAGGTCATGTTCCTTGACGTAATCCCAGCCGATCCATTTGAAGGTGGCGTTGTCCGGCAGACGGTTGTCCACTGCCGGGTGCACGGCGGGGAAGAAAGCGCCGGCGCAGATGCGGGCCACATCCGGGCCGGTAAGGAATGCGACCACATCCCGCAGCTCCTCCTGTTTCTCCGCTTTCACCAGCATGGTTACCGGGCTGACCAGGGCGCCGTCCTCCGGCCAGACGATGGTCACATGCTCGCGGCTCCTGATGTTGTTGGCGAAGAAGAGCGGCATGGCGCTGACCGCCGGGGTATCATCCCTGCCGCTGCCGGCCGCCTTGACCATCTGGGACGGATGCCAGCCGTAACGGACGTTCCGCCCCAGCCTCTCCAGCCCGGTGGAACCGAATTCCTTGTAAATAGTCATGAGCAGGGTTTCGCAGAACGTGCCATCCTTGTTCCCCCTGATGGCAAGGCAATCGACATACTCAGGCCCCAGCAGGTCGGCCCAACTCCGGGGCACAGGCCGGTTGCCCAGTCGGACATGGTCCACCACCAGCACCAGCAGGTTCATGGCCAGCATGGTGTAATGCCCCTCAGGATCGGTCACGCCGAGAGGGGCAAGGTGAGAGTCGCCGGCATAATCGTTGACGCTCCTGAACCGGCCGCTCTTGATGAACCTCTCGACAAAGGGGCGATGGAAAAAGCTGTTGAAACCGGGGGTGATGATGATGTCCGGCATCTCGTCCAGCTGCTCGAAATGATCCGCATAATCGGCATAATCAATCTGGTTGTTGGCGTTCCCTTCGATACAGTAGGTAAGCGTTGCGCGCCGCTCTGCGGATAATCCGGCCACGAATGCCGTGAATGCCTCTTCCAGGGGAACCTTGAGCGGGCAGGGAAGCAAAGCGAAGAGGTTGAGGTTGGGCGAAGTGAGCGAGTGTTCCCGAAGACGTCCGTCTTCAGCCATGGTCTCTTCGAGGAGGCGACAGAAGAGCTCGGGGTTGATGTCATGCGACTTGAGGAGGGTACGGAGCTTCAGCAGCGGGCCAAAGATCTCCGCGGTCTCCGGATCGGCGAACATCCCCAGGCCTTGGGCAGCCAGAACCTTGAGAGCGGTCGGATGGCGTTTGATCAATTCGGCAATTGTCAGGTCGAGCAGACTTTCTGTCATGATATTCCCGTTTGGAAACTGAATAGAGCAACTCCTTGCACTGGCATGCAGCATCCGTTCCACACGGGCTGTAAAACCGGCAATGCACGCCGTTACGCTTTGTGCATGACGGACGTTGTCGTTATCGTTGCCCAGGTAGCCCTTTGTTGACGAAATATTAAGCACTTTCTGCAAATCCATACCGTTGTCAGAATACCATCTGCGCCTGGAAGCGGACCTGCCGGTCATCGGTAGCATTCGGACCGTTATTGAAGGAGATCCCCTTCTGCTTGTGGATATTGGTGTAATCGGCATGGAGTTTCAGGTTGTGATTGTTTATATACCAGGAAATCGCCCCAGTGGTTTCAATCCAATGATCGTCGACTACATCGCGGTTCGGATCCAGATAGGCATACCTGGCGGCAAACTCGAGCTTTTTCGGAATCACGAAGTAGCCTGCCTGGGTGTAAAACCCTTGGGCGCGTAACGTGTTTTTTGTTGTCTGTCCGTCGGCCTGGCCGATGAAATACTCACCCTGGGCTGAAAATCCGAGCCACTTGAAGACCGCATCAATCCCGGCCGTATTGAAATCGATTGCTTCACCGGCAGAGATTCTCCTGGCAGCGGACATGAGCGGGTTGCCGATTCCATACCACCCCTTGCTCCCGAAAAAGTTAAGGTTGTTGGTTTCCGAGCCGTTGACAGTGTCCCGAAAAAAGTCGGCGCCAAGGGAAACGAGCGGTTTCCGGCTATACTCGACGTCGGACTCGGAGTACTTCACATCGCCGAAGGGATTGACGGTGAGCCTGGCAGCGAAGGCGTTGTCGGAGGTTGCCCGGAAAGTATTCTGGCCCAGACCGCCATACCCCGCGACGTTGTAGTTGACGAGTCCGCCGGCAATTTTACCGTGGATCATCAGACCGGTGTCAAACCCCGGAACGAATGCGTTCGTCACCACCGACAGGTCCGCGAACTGGAGCGCAGTGGAAGATGTAATGAACTGCCTGCCGAACTGGACCTTGTCCTGGCCGAAACGGAGCTGGGCCTCGTCAAGCAGACGGTAGTTCATCCAGGTCTCCTCCAAAAGGCCGGTGGTCGTTGGCGGGTTTTGGCTATTGGCGAAATTCAGCACCAACTTGAAGGTAAGATCCCTGCTGAAGGCATAGCCGTTGAAGAAAAGCTTGATCCGGCGCAGCTCGAACCTGCTCGAATTCTGCGCCTTATTTGCGGCGGTGTTGTTGGCATTATCGAGATCCGTCAAGGCATAGCGGATTTGAAAACTTGAGCCGATCGCCGTTCTGAATTTCTCATCGGGAGAGGTGAAGACGAACCCCTCCCCCAGCTTGTAATCGAGCGACTTGCTCCTGGTTACCGTCTTGTAGTCTTCCTCGGTGATGACCCCCTTCTCTTTCAGAACATCTTCCAGCGTTTTGGCAAAACTCACCTGGCTGCCGAGTATAGCCGCTACTACCCCGATCGTCATTATGGCCTGTCTCATTTCCCCCCCTTCAAATCATAAAAACCGCATCATTGTCAATTTATAATCTTAAGCAAGGATTTGCCCTGACGGTTTGATATACTTTGCATTGAATCCAACTGCGCACTTTTTACTATTGCAGTTTAACAGGACTTCAATTTACCGCCATGAACAAAGACCCGAAAATCACCGTGGTCATCTTTCTCTGCTCAAGCGCGAGCCTCGCCTTCGAAGTGCTCCTGTCGAGAATCTTCTCCGTATCGCTCTGGTATCACTTCGCTTACATGATCATCAGCATCGCCATGCTCGGCTTTGCCGCCAGCGGCGTACTCCTCTCCCTCCTGCCACAGCTGAAAAACATCGACAACCTCCCCCGCTATGCACTTTGCCTCGGCATCGCCATTCCCATCGGCTACCTGCTGGCCAACCAGGTCCCTTTCGACCCGGTGCGTCTTGCCTGGCAGAAGAGCGAACTCTTCCACGTGGGGCTCTATTATCTGGTGCTGGCAGTACCGTTCTTCTTTGCCGGACTGGTTGTCGCCACCTCGTTCGCCGTGGCCAGCGACCAAGCCGGACGTATCTACGGGGCAGACCTGCTCGGAGCCGGCTTCGGATCATTGGGGGTGCTGCTCCTCATGGAGGCCATGGCGCCTGAACGGGGGGTCTTTCTCATCGCTTCGCCGGCGCTGGCCGCAGCCTTGATCAATCGCGGAAGAATGCTGCGAATCGCGGCGCTCCTGGCAATTCTGGCCAATCTCGCCCTGTTCCGTTTCCAGCCGGAATTCACGCAATTGCGCATTTCACCTTACAAAGGGCTGAGCTCAGCGTTGCGCTATCCCGGCGCTGAACACCTCCGCACCTATTCCTCCCCCTTTTCCCGCATCGACACCTTCTTAAGCCCTGCCGTCCGCTACGCGCCGGGGCTGAGCCTCCGCTACCAGGAACAGCTCCCGAAACAGATCGGCATTGCCGTGGACGGCGGGGAAATCAGCGCCGTGACGGGGGCCGCGGGGCGCAAGGCCCTTACCTTCCTCGAATACCTCCCTTCAGCCCTCCCCTACGCATTGGGAAAGAGGGATGATGTGCTGGTGCTCGATCCGGGAGGAGGATTGCAGATATTGCTGGCGCGCCATTACGGGGCCGGGAGGATCTCCGCGGTGGAGGCGAACCCCGACCTGATACGCATCATCCATGACGATTTCCACGGCTTTTCCGGCGGCATTTACGACGACAGGACCTGGAGCGGCCTCGGCAGATCGTGGCTCATGGGGAGGAGCGATCGCTTTGACCTCATCGACATCTCCCTCCAGGGCGCCGAGCCGTCCGGCGGATTCGCCATCAGCGAGGACTACCGTTTCACCGTCGAGGCTTTTCGGGAATACCTGGCGCACCTGAAGGACAACGGCGTTCTCTGCTTCAACCTCTTCATCCTCCCCCCGCCCCGCATCGAGCTGCGCATCGTCAGCACCGCGGTGAGCGCCCTGGAAGACATGGGAATCAGCGACGCAGCCGGCCGCATCGCAGCGGTGCGAAGCTGGGGCAGCGTCACCATCCTGGTGAAAAAATCCCCTCTCACCCCGGCCGAACTGGCAACGCTTCGCCGGTTCGCCGGAGAGCGCTGGTTCGACCCGGTCTATTATCCCGGGGTAAAACCGGATGAGACCAATCGCTTCGTCAAGACGGCGGGCACCGACTACGCCGGCGCGTTTGCCGCCATCCTTTCCCCGACCGAACGGGACAGTTTCACGGAAAGGTATCTCTTCGATATCCGTCCGGCACATGACGAGGCGCCTTTTTTCCACCATTTTCTCAAGCTGGATAAAATCGGGGACATTTATCGGACCATGGGCAAGAAATGGCAATTTTTCCTCGAAGAGGGATATATCCTGCCGGCAGTGTTCATCCAGGTGCTGCTCTTGAGCCTGCTGCTCCTGCTCATGCCATACCTTGCGAGGAGAAAACAGGAATATGCGCCGGGCAAGAATCTTCTCCCCTGTTTTGCCCTCCTTGGTCTCGGTTTCATGTTTATCGAGGTGTCGTTGATCCAGAAACTCATCCTCCCACTGGAAAACCCGTCATACGCGGTAGCCGCGGTCCTCGCATCCCTCCTCATCAGCTCCGGCTGCGGCAGCCTCCTCAGCCACCGCCACGCCGGGCTGCAACGACCGGCGACATTGGCAGCCATCGCACTTTTGACCGTCGTCTACGCCCTGCTGCTGCCTCCCGTCACCAACGCGATCGCGCCGCTCATGCTTCCGTCCAAAGGCATCATACTCTTCCTTCTCATCTCCCCCCTCGGCCTCTTGATGGGAATCCCCTTCCCCACCGCCATCTCCCTCCTCGGCGAGCGGAATCCGCAGCTCATTCCCTGGGCCTGGGCAATCAACGGCTGTTTTTCGGTCCTGGCGCCGATCCTGGCCGTAATCCTGGCCATGGCGACAGGCTTCAAGGGGGTGCTGCTCCTGGCCGCAGGAGCCTATTTTCTCGCGTATCTGAATCTGAAAGCAGTGAACTGGGATCAGGGATCAGGGATCAGGAATCAGTAAAATACTCTAATCTCCCAGTTCCCAGTTCCCAGTTCCCAGTTCCCAGTTCCCAGTTCCCAGTTCCCAGTTCCCAGTTCCCAGTTCCCAGTTCCCAGTTCCCAGTTCCCAGTTCCCAGTTCCCAGTTCCCAGTTCCCAGTTCACCGTCTCTTCAGCGCCTCGCCGGTCATCGGTACAAAGGCCACCGCCCCCATCTGCTCAACGGCCAGATCGCCCCCCTTCTTTTTGGTCACCAGGGTAAGGGTCTGGTAAAAAAGCGTGCTCCCCAGGGGGAGTATCAACCGCCCCCCCTCCTTGAGCTGCTTGAGCAAGGGGGGTGGAATATGGTTTACCGATGCGGTGATGATAACGGCATCGAAGGGGGCGTACTCCGGCCATCCCAGGTAACCGTCGCCATATTTCACGGCAACGTTTTTGTAGCCGAGCTCCTTGAGCCGCTTGTCAGCCGTTTCCGCAAGGTCTTTACGGATCTCAATGGAATAGACCTCTTTCACCATCTCAGCCAGCACCGCGGCCTGGTAGCCGGAACCGGTGCCGATCTCCAGTACCCGGTCGCCCGGCTTGAGACGAAGCGCCTCGGTCATCAGGGCCACCACGTAAGGCTGAGAGATGGTCTGCCCTTCGCCTATCGGCAGAGGAGTGTCCGCATAAGCCTGCCGGCGCAGACGCTCACCGACGAAGAGGTGGCGCGGTATTTTTGCCATTGCCGACAGCACCCTGCCGTCCTTTATCCCGCGCCCCCGGATATCGTCGCGCACCATTTCCTGGCGCTTTTGCAGGTAAGGGTCTGTCGCAGACGACAGGACGGATGCGGTTGTCAGCAACAGTGCAAAGGCAAGGATGATGACTCTCATGCTCGCTCTCCCTTCAACTGGCGAATCCATTTTAATTCGCTATAGTTGTGATAGGCGCAAAAAAACGGTACTTCCGCCACAGAGGCACAGAGACACGGAGGCGATCACAGAGAAAAACCGATATATCGCGATCACGAACAGGCGAAATGCAAAAATAGCTTTGAACCTGAATTAATAAATCTCTGTGTCTCTGTGACTCTGTGGCAAATGCTTTTTCCAGATTTAATCATTATAATACATCTGCCGCAATCCGCATGCGGGCTGCCACGGAGGTGACGATAAAATGGCGGGAATGGTTGAGGAACTGCTCCGGACTCTCGGCGGGAAATATTCGCGGGACCTGGGGATCGATCTTTCCGGCGGTGAATCAGGGGAGCTCTGCAAGTGGTTCCTCGCCGCCAAACTCTTCGGCGCCCGGATCGGTACCGCCATTGCCATCAGGACATACCGGGAATTCGAACGGCGCGGCATCATCTCGCCGGCACGGATACTTGAGACCGGCTGGGACGGTCTTGTTGAGATCCTGGACAAGGGGGGGTATGTCCGCTACGACTTCTCCACGGCGACGAAACTTCTGGCGATCATGAACGACCTTCAGGCCAGTTTTGGCGGCGATCTCAACCGGCTCCACGCAGAGGCCGCCGATGAAGACGACCTGGAAAACCTTCTCAAAAGTTTGGGGAAAGGGATCGGCGATGTGACGGTGAATATTTTCCTGCGGGAGTTGCGCACGGTCTGGAAGAAGGCAAGGCCGAAGATTGCCGGCCCGGCCCTGCTGGCCGCCGGTAGGCTGGCTCTCGTCAAGCCGGGAGAAGAGCCGTTATTGAAACTGAAGCGGGTATGGTCGCAGGAGACGGTCCCCGGCAGGGATTTTTGCGATTTCGAGGCGGCACTGGTAAAACTGGGGAAGGATTACTGCCGCAAGCTCAGATGCGGCGCCTGCCCATTGGGGGGGAGGTGTGCATGTCAACGACTGAGACCCGTCACAATGGTATGATGCCGGAACGCAGTCCCAGCACCTTGGCCGCCAACTCGCCTCTGCGTCTTATTCCAGCCTTTTCGAACATAACATGAAGATGGTCTTTGACTGTCTGCTCACTGATAAAAAGCAGGTCCGCAATCTCCCGGTTGGAATAGCCCTGAATGACAAGTACCGCGATCTCTTTTTCCCGCCTGCTCAGTTTGAAAGCATCAAGTTTTGGATGTAGCCGGTGTTCAGCCGGGTAGCGTTCCAGAAGGATGAGTCTGCCTCTCGGGCCTCTGCCTAGAGGTACAGTCCTGACGCGGTAGGTGCCCAATCTGCTTTTAAAAAAGGCCGGGGCTGAGCCGATGCCCGGCTCGGGGATCCGCTCCACCGGCATCCCCTTCAATGCCAGCTTCGCCGCATCATTCATGTAAATCGGCCTTCCGTCCTCCCCTGTGGTTATCACGCCGTTCGGCTCTTTGCTCAGCTCAATGCCCTGCATTAAAAAATGGCTGCGGATGGCCCTGGCCATGTGCGGTAGAAGGATATTTATGATCTCCTTGTCGCGATCGCTGAAGTCACCCTCCTGCTTCTGGCGGTGGAAGCCCGCAGTCCCGACCATATCACCCTGGGAAACGAGTGAGACTGCGAGGACATAGAATACGGATGCTAGCGGCAGGAGGAAATCACAGGCAAACTCGCTCCGAATCAGGCTCCGCTCCAGCACAAGGTCGGTGTTTCGCGCTACCCTGTTTGCGTTTTTATACCACTCGCAGGTAATGAAGGGGTCGAGTGTTACGTAGTGGTCGAGATAGAGGACCATTGCCCCTTCGGAATTATTGAAAACCTCATAGCCGTTGAAATAGTACTCCCCGGTTTTGGGGTCGGTTGAGGCAAAAATGGCACTATAGATGCCGATAAATTTCTGTAATTTTTCGCAGACTGCCCGGAACATGGCACTTCTGTCCGGGACCGAATAGATGATATCGATGATTTCAAGTATCTTCCTGTAGTCCCTTGCGGAAATGGCCATAATCAAAATCCTACTTTCGTCGGGTATATTTTATGAGACTTTCATAGTATCTTTACGCAAAAGTTCTCATTAAACCCTTTCGTCAAAGATAGCAAAGAATGGCATATAAGCAAATGCTGAAAATTCAAAGGCCCTTTCCGGGAAACTAACAACAGTCGCACTGTTATCAATGGCGGCAAAGAAACAAAAGGAGAAATTATGAAACAGCAACTTTGGAAGATGCTCCTTCTCACCTCGTTCATCCTGAGCGCCCTGGGGATTTCGGGATGTGGCGGCGGAGGGAGTACGGCAACGACATCGGGAACCGCAATAACAGTAAGCGGTACCGCACTGGCAGGGGCGCCCCTTTTCGGGAACGCCTGGATCAAGGATGCGAACGGCAAGAAAAAGGGGCCGGTTGCCATCGACAAAAATGGAAATTTCGCCTTCACCAACATGACCGGCATGCAGGCCCCCTTCATCCTCCAGGCCGACGGCACCGCCGGCACCAACAGCTACCGCCTCTGTTCCATGGCCACCGGCGGCGGAACCGCCAATATCAACCCCATGACCAACCTTGCCGTCGCCGCGGTGACCGGCAAAGACCCGGCTGCGGTCTTCACCGACCCGACGGCCAACAACATCAAGAACTCCATCAACGACACGGCCGTGGCAGCCGCCATCGCACAGATCAAGGCGATGCTCAAGCCGATCCTCGATGCGTACAACGCCTCTGCCGTCGACCCGCTGAAGGGTAACGTAGCAGCCACCAACTCCGGGTTGGACGGCGTCTTCGACGTGGTGAAGATCAACGTCACTCCCGACAACACCGGTGCGGCGCAGGTATCCGTCAGCAACAACCTGACCAACTCGACCATATTGCAGACGCAAACGGTCTCCACGGCGGTCGCCAACACCACACAGACGGCGGCGACAATTACGACCCAGACGACCGGCTTGTCCACCGACGCCGCCAACCTGCAGGCAATTACCGCGCAACTTCAATTGCTGGCAACCGAGCTGGGCAAGACCACCCCGAACCTCGACCCCTTCTTTGCCACCAATTTCGGGATCAACAGCGGGCTCGACCGGGCCCAATCCATCCTGCAATTGGCCCCCCCGGGGAAAATCACCGGCATCTCCCCGATCAACGTCGTGCAGAAAACCGCAAACGGCGCGAGCTTTGACTACGAGGTCTCCTTCCTGGCTTACTTCGCCGACGGCTCAAACGGCGCCCCCGATGACAACTTCATCTTCACCAATGAAGGCGGCGCCTGGAGACTGAAAGGGAACGGCTATAAATCCTACGTCAGGATTCAACCGCAAGCCTACAGATGGATCGATGCGGTCGGCACGACGACCGTCAAGACCGGTCTCGACGTCGAAGCCGAAGACCCGGGCGTGATCGGCATCGCCAGCATTACGATTACCGGCCCCGGTCTCCCCGCCGCCGGACTCACCATGACATCGGTCGGTGTGGGTGTCACCTATTTCAATATCATCCAGGCTCAACAGGACCCAAGCCTGAACACGCTGACCAACCAATGGAATTTCCTCCCGCTGGGTGATGCGACGATCACTGGTACCTTTGCCGCCACGGCTGCGCCGTTCACCTACACATTTACGGTCAAGGATGCGAACGGCGCCACCATCGAGACCAGGACCAAGAAGCTCGCAGTGGGACCGCTCCTCTCTGCCACACTCGACGCCACCTACTTCCCGACCATCAGTGGCCTGGCTTCCCAAGCCATGTCCCTCTTGACCGGCAAGAGCTCGATTTCCTTCCTCTTTGCCAAGCCGACCGCCTACACGGTCCAGGAGCAGCGAGCCAATCTCAGTTTCTGGAACGGGACCAGCAACGGATATTACGATACCGAGCCTCTCCTTACCGACACCCAGGCCACCATCACAGGCGGTATCCCCTCGACGCTCCAGGGGGCGTGGCTCAGCATGGGAGCAAGGGATGGCGGCGGCCGGAGATTTGATACCGTCCTGATTTTCAAGTAGGACACCAGCAAGCAAGATGTAAAAAAGCCCCGCCGGCATCCGGCGGGGCTTTTTTGATTCTTCCGACATTTCCTGAGCCGGCTGTCGCGGCTTCGGGAGTGAGTGACAGAGCCGGAGCGGCGAGCGGACACCCGCCAGTGGTGGAAGGAAGCACCTTCGTCAGTAAACGGATTTCAGGTGATTACATCGGAGACGGTGCAAGGTCCGCAGCTGCGGCGACCGAACGAACGGACGAAGTCGCGGCAGACGGTCATCCCTACCGGAATTCCCGGCTGAAACTTTTGCCATAACAGGCGCAGGCTCACTTCTTCAGATCGATCCCGTAGCTCTTGATCTTTCTGTGCAGGTTGCTCCGCTCAAGCTCGATGGACTCTGCGGTCTTGCTGATGTTCCAGTCATGCTCCTCAAGCTTCTGGATAATGAATTCCTTTTCGAACTCTTCCCGCGCCTCGCGCAACGAGCTCAGCTCCAGGGCGCTTCCCGGCTTTGAGCCCCCCATCTCCCGAGTTGCCTCGCCGGCGCCGATATAATCGGGTATCTGGTTGACGGTTATGGTCCTGCCCGGGGTCATGATCACGAGGCGCTCGATGATGTTTTTCAGTTCCCGCACGTTACCCGGCCAGTCGTAGCGCTTCATGAGCTCAACCGCCTCGGGCATGAACATCTTCCGCTCCCGCCCTTCCCGCTGACAAAACGTATCGAGGAAGTGCTCGATGAGGAGGGGTATGTCGTCGGACCTTTCCCTGAGCGGCGGGACCTTGAAAGGGACGACATTCAGGCGGTAGAACAGGTCTTCGCGGAAGTTGCCGGCCTTGATTTCATCCTCCAGCACCTTGTTGGTGGCGGCTACTACGCGCACATCCACCTCAACGGTCTTCGTCCCCCCGACCCTCTCGAATTTGCGCTCCTGGAGAATGCGCAGCACCTTGGCCTGGGTCTTGAGCGACATGTCGCCGATCTCGTCGAGAAAGATGGTGCCGCCGTCGGCCAGATCGAACTTCCCCTTCTTCTGGGCAACCGCACCGGTAAATGCGCCCCGTTCATGGCCGAACAGCTCGGATTCGATCAGCTCTTCCGGAATGGCGGCGCAGTTTATCTCGATGAACGGCTTGTCGCGCCGCTGGCTGTCGTAATGAATGGAACGGGCCACCAGCTCCTTGCCGGTGCCGTTTTCGCCGGTGATGAGCACCGAAGCGTTGGTGGGGGCGACCAGTTTTATATGCTCAGCCAGCTGCTTCATCAGCGGTGAAGCGCCGATCATTTCATGGTCCATGAGGACGATGCTGCGCAGCGAATCGTTCTCTTCCTTGAGGCGGCTCATGCCGATGGCGTTATTCACCGACAAGAGGACCTTTTCCAAAGAAAGCGGCTTTTCGACGAAATCGTAAGCGCCCATTTTGGTCGACTTCACGGCGGTTTCAATGGTGCCGTGGCCGGACATCATGATCACGGTCAGAACCGGATACAACTCCTTCAGTTTTTGCAGGGTTTCCATGCCGTCCATGCGCGGCATCCAGATATCGAGGAGCACCAGCGCCGGCATCTCCTGCTGGACCACGGCCAGCGCCTCGACGCCGTCAACGGCAAAAAGGGTCCTGTAGCCCTCGTCTTCCAGTATCCCCGCCAGGGAGGTGCGGATGCTCTCTTCGTCGTCAACCACCAGTATCGTTGCGCTCATGTGCTTTTTCCGTCATCCGTCATGTGATATTTGAAAAGGACGGGCAAAAGCCCGCCATCGGCCGCACTGCCAGCCTCATTCCGCAGAGAGTATACATGTAAAACATCACCATTTTCCAGTAAAAACTGGCTCCCCCCACCGGGCAACGGTTCAAATGGGGATTTCGTATAGAGCGTACATAATTCAAGCACCAGTTCGCACGCTTGACACTGTGGCTGGACTGGTCGCAAATAAATGTTAATGTTTACTTATTATTCTTTCGTTGTTGGAGACCTGAATATGGGATCGGAGAGGGCACAATTCATTATATTACAGCGTTGTCCGGTTTGGTTTTTGCTTACGTCCCGTAGGGACAGAATACTGGTAGCCGGGGAATTCATTCCCCGGTCATCCAGGCGAAATATCATCACGTCACGTACGTGACGTGGGGAAATATAGCATCTCATCCGGGGGATGAATCCCCCGGCTACATTCGAACGCCCCTAATGGGGCTTAACAACCTTGACGCACAAACCAAACCGGACAACGCTGATTATATTAAAGTTTGCAACATTGCAAGCCCGCCCCAAAGGCCTTTCCTGATGATATGAAGGGGGAGCTGTTGTATGATGAATGCCACGGTAAACATACGGGTTATCGAGACTGTAGCGGCGTTTGCCACCGTCGTTGCCCTCTGCGTTCTGCTGAAGAACAAGGGCATCGTGAAGGAGGAGCACGAGGCTATCTTTGCGCGGCTTCTGACACAGGCCGCCCTCCCGGCAGTCATCTTCTCCCAGTTGGCCACCCACCCCGTAGAACTCTCTCAGCTCCTCATGGTCATAACGATCATCGTTGCGGCGCTTGTCTCCATGGTCGCCTCATGGGGCCTGGGGAAGACCCTGCGTATTAACCGGCCCCAACTCGGCGCATTGATGCTTACTTCGTCCTTCGGTTCCTCCGCTCTGCTGGGGTATCCCGTGATCCAGTACGTCTTTCCGGACAATCCGCAAGCCTTGGCGGACGCCGTCTTTATGAGTGAGGTGGGCGTGGGATTGCCAATCTTCATCCTGGGGCCCCTGATCGGTATGTACTTCGGAGAGGCCATGGAGGATGGCCCATCACGACAGAAGGCCCTGTCCGACTATTTCCGCTCCCCCATATTCGCGGCCGTCATAGCGGGCATCGTTGCCTCGCAATTCCCCGAACTTCGGCAATTCCCCTGGCTCGCCCCTTTCTGGGAGGCCCTTCACATGATTGAAGGCTCTCTGGCGACCTTGGCCTGCATGGTCTTGGCTCTTCAACTGAAGTTCTCTTCCCTGCGCGGAACGTTCTGGGCTCTCCTGCTCGGATCAGCGCTGATACAAATGGTTCTGCAGCCGTGGGTAGCCCACATGCAGGCGGGATGGTACCACCTTTCCGTGGTGCAGACCCAGGTGACGGTCCTCATAACGACCATGCCGGCGGCCGTTCTCGGACCCGTGTTTGCGTCCCGTTACCGGTGCGCCGGTGATACGGCCTCTGCCCTGGTCATGTCGCATATCCTGCTGAGTATGGCCATTATTCCCCTGTCTTTCGCCATCTTGATCAGGTAGTCGCCCCCACCAGCGCATGAGGGGCTTCGAACATACGTGTTATTACCAATTCCCGCTCTGTCATTTGGTTTCTCCTTTGTCAAACCGCGTTAAAACGACAAAGACAATATAGTGCGTCACCAGCAGGGCCGGCACCCAAAACGCCGGTATCCAGTAGGATGCGCCCATGTAAACAGGTGCCTTGTAGATTGTAGCCAGCGTGATCGCCATGATCAGATCGAGCGTTCCGACAACGTTGAAAATCCAGACCATGGGTCGGGCAACAGGACGGTTTTTCAACACCACCGGAATTGCCGTAAAAGCAAGCAGGGCGGCAATGAAATCGCCAATCGCCGCGGGATAGGCAAACTGCGGGGGCATGCCGGGATAGACCGCCCCCGGGTAAGAAACATCAGACCAAGGTGCCGCAGTGAATGCAAGAGGAGTATCGGAATGAGGATGGTCTGAGGTTTAAATTCCTGGATCTTCGGCAGCAGATAGATCCTGGCAGTGACGTAAAAGATCAGGGTAGTGAGGATGAGATTGGCTGAGAGAATCCTGTCGAGGAGAGGTTGCATTTGGGTTCCTCCTTTCCGTTATGGAGTTATCTTTTGCATTGTATTTCTCCTCTCATAAGGGATTATCAGGTTGACGATGGCGCCGGTCGCTGGACATCGCTCAGCCGAGAGTCTTTCGCCGGTTTCTAAGGGCATCGACGCTCCAGATCCCGCCCCCCTGCGTGGAGATGAACAGAAAAACGAAGCAGTAAAGCACCGCAAGTTCTCCCATGTTCTGGATCGGCAACAGCGCCTTCGTTCCGTGCACCGTCCAATAGGCGACGGCCATTTGACCGCTTGTGATGAAGGCCGCCCAGTGCGTGAATAGCCCGATCATGACCAGGATGCCTCCAATCAACTCGATCGGACCGGCAACGTAGGTAATGAACGGGGGTACTGTTCCCGGCATGGCGCTCGGAATGCCGAACAGCTTCTGGGCGCCGTGCCAGAGAAAGAGAAATCCGACGGTGATCCGCATCAGCGCGTAACACTGGGAATTGTATATCGACATGAATGACTTCATTTAACACCTCCCGTTGGCGTTGTTTGAGCAGGAATCTTCCGCAACATCTGCTCTCGCATTCTTATAAGACTATTTTAGTCCCAAAGCGGGAAAATGCAATATACCGCGCCGGAGTTCGCCACACTCGCTGAGAAACTATGGCGCACAAAAACCGGCGCGCGGAAATTCCGCAACGCCGGTTTTTGTGGGCTGCCAGGCATAGCTGACAGCCGGATGGCCGAAGAGATTCCTCCTGAGAGGGACCCCGTGGCAGCAGGATTAATCCAGGTTTGGCAGGTTTTCGAGGATAGTACGGGTAATTATCTGTTTGTGTGAATAGTAGGAGGAAGAATCAGGCGCTATCAGGCCTACCACGTAGTACTCCGCATCAACCGGAGGGGTAATGAAGCCGACAACCCGACATTTATCGAAATCCAGATCGAGCCATAAAAGCTTACCTGCATCAGGGGCAACCCTTTCCAGTTGTTCCACCGAACAGATCAACTCGGCGCCGGTACCTTCGAAGCCATGCCCGGGGATTCTCCCCCTGCTGGCGATGATAAATCCCTGCGAATCAGCTACGAACACTGCTTCGGCTCGGGTCAGGCTCATGCACCAGGCAATGCACTCTTCCCAGCTGGGAAATTGCTGGTGGTGAGCCTCGCTCGTCGTCGCCAAAACTTCCGGCGGGGACCCAACGGGAACGGCCGGTGGCCGCGAAGCCATGCGGGAGGGGAACTCCTTCGACAACCGCAGGTATTGCGGCGACGCATCAGGAATCGGATTCTCCCGGGTGGCGCCCGCGGCTGCTGGAAACAGGGAACTTAGGATCTGCTGCGCCTGTTTCAGATCATATGAGTTCGCGCTGCGGTCTTTCATCTGTTTCTCCTGTCACACCACCCAGACCCTGGATGATGTCTTTGATCTCGGTGACCAGCAACTCGAATCTGACGGCTTCCGGAGGGTATTTCCCCGGCAGGAAAGCTACGGGTAATCCCTTCTCGCTGGCGACACCGAAGACGTCCGCTCGCGGGATGTAAGTTTCCAGTACCCCGCGCAAAGATCCCCAAACCGTATTCATGATGTTGAATGATACGTCCTTATTCAACTGAACCATGGTAGCCAGGATGCCCAACAACTCCAGATTCGGGTTCTCGTTCTCCTTTACGTGCATCAGTACCCGCAAGGTTTGCGAGATCGACCGCAGGGCCAGGGATTCCGCCTGTAGCGGCAGGAGGACGAAGTTGCTGACGGACAGGGCCGCCCTGGTGATCAGCCCCAAACCTGAGGGGGTGTCGATAATGATGTAGCGGAATTTTTTCTCCACGGAGGCGATTACCTCGCTCAGTGTTGTCGATGAATGGAGCAGCTCTTCATAGATGCCCACATCGAGCGGATCCAGACGCCCCCGCGGCAAGAGCGAAAGAGTCGGGAGTTTTGTCGGCATGATGACTTCGTCGATCGGCAGTTTATCCATCATGCATTCGGCAAGTCCCCTCCATTCGGTATCGCTCTGCCCGAGAGAAAAACCGATCGCACCGAGAGGGTCGACATCGATCAACAGGGTGTTGTCCCCGCCTTCCGCCAATGCTACGGCGAGGTTCAACGCTACCGTGGTTTTGCCGGCTCCCCCCTTTGAACTGACAATGGAAAGAATATTTGCCATATTGTTTCTCCGATCTCGTTATCCTGTAAAAACAGTCATCCGCTTATTTTCTGGTCACGACGAATTCGCCGTGCGGATCGCCGGCCTCGATCCCTTTGGTCTGATGGCAGACAAAGGTATCCATCCCGTCGGGATACGGGTCGGCATACGTCAAGTCGAAGAATGCCTGACATAGACCACGGAGCATGTATGCGCGCAATCCTTCTCCGCCGCTGTCGGCCTCATAATAATCATTGGCGCGGATGACCATCCGCTCACCCTCTTTGAGCTGCACAATTCCCGATTTGGCCCATCCCCAGGCGGTGAAGGCCGCAAACGCTCCCCGCAGAATATCCTTCTCCCCTTCCGTTACCATCGGGAGGACCACATCGTTAAAGACATCGGACGTTATGATGCCGCATCCGGTGTGGTATCCGCATTCGTAGGCCGCCCTGACAAGTCCGTCCGCAACTGTTGATTTTTTATCAGGCGGCGCCGCAGCCATGATCCGTTCGGAGAATGTATTTAACAAGGAGGCGGGAAGCAGGTTTACCAGAACATCATATTCCGGTATCAATCCGTTTTCATCTCCCTGAATATTGATTTTGGCAAGGGACTTTACGACAGTATCGCGCATGACGGTCATTGCATTGCTCCTTCTGTTTCAAGATAACGTAACGATAAATGTACCTTCAGTTCCATTGACGGCCATACTTTCCGCTTCGGTTACCCTATAGCTTTTTGCCGGTTTATCGAACGCAACCGCGAACATGGCGGCAATGTAACCACAGGTGAAGTGATTTACCGGTTTGGTATGGTGACCCCATTTTTTTATCCAGCCTTCATCGATATGGGACCGTATCAGACACACCTCGCCCCCCCTCTCGGTGCCGGACACTTTCATTTTTCCCAGGCCGTAGACGGAATAATACTCCCTCCCAACGTTGCATCTTTGCAGTGGAGAAGTCTGCCCGTTCTTCTGTACGTAGTCATTCAAAACCGCCCACATGCTCTCTTCCACGACATCCTTGAGCAACTGGGGCCCCCCGATGTCGCTCAACTCTTCCGCCAGTTTTGTAATCAACGCCAGATAGTGATGGGAATGCATCACCACGGCATGCCCGTTTAAATAGTGGCGGAAGGTTTCATTATCTAAACCAAAGTCCAATTTCAGTGACATTAATCGCTACCCCCTAAGCCGGACAAGCCGGAACCAAACAAGAAAAAGTCAAAGGCAATGGACCCGCAGGGCCTAAAGAACGCGGATCAAATCTGATTAGAACGGATTTACGCGGATTAAACAAAAAAAACGGTCCGATGTTTAAAAAATCCGTGTAAATCCGTTCAATCCGTATAAATCCGTGTGCTATAGCAGTTCTGTTTTTGCTCAGATTTTGTAAAGACTCAAGTCGTAAGAGACTAGAATAACAGGACAAGCTCTTCAAAATACTTTTTGGTTTTGTGCCGGATGATGCCGAGTTTCGATGCGTCAGGGGCAATCACTGCCGCAATGGCGTCACCGACAGGCCTGCACATGATTACCGCCTTCCCGTATTCGATAAACATGTCCTGAAAAAGGTTTACCTTCAACTCACTCCCCATCTCCTCGGTAGCATTAATCGCATGGGCCAGGGATGCTCCCAGTTCATCTATGTTAACCCTGCTGCTGTTGCCGGCGGATTCGATAACGAATCCGTCCCTCCCGATCACGACAACCGCATCTATTCCCGGAATCAGCAGTAGATCATTCAACACCGTGGTTGAATCACGTTGGTTTGTTTCCATTTCAGTGCTCCTTTCTCCTGGTTTGACATCGATAGTTGTGTTTGTTTTTGCATTATTTTCAACATTCGTGATTCGCTGATCGTGCAATACAGCAGCCTCGATGATGGCATGCTGTACCGAAAGGCCGATGTTTTTTTCAAATGCAGTAACATCCGGATTAAATTGAAACTCACCGTGATCCCAGTTCAAAATATCGGCAAGACCCTCCAGTCCCGAATAAGTATCCGTGGTGACGTTAACGAGCGCTCCGGCCATAAAAAAGATCTTGCCCTCGCCCCCTTCAGGATGCTTGGTCAAATGTATCATCCCGCTCTTGTAGCTTGCGGCCAGAAACTGGACAAGGTCCGTAATGTTCGTCAGGGAAAGGCTTCCCTTCAAAAAAGGATTAATGTCGGGAATACGTAAGCGTTCTGAACCGTTAGACATGGGCATCCTCCATGGTCTGTTTAGGGACTCGGAACTAACCAATATACCGTTTTACATCTCATCTTCAGGCCATCTTTGCCGCCCCTTCAATCGCAAAATCCTCAGCGTAGCCTTGCTACGCCTGCGGTTTTGCTCAATCAGGAACGACAAACCTGACCTAAATCTGAGCGTAAAACCTGGTATATCAGTTAATTCCAAGTCCCTTATGTCATTGAACGATCATTGCATTTCTTACCTGAAAACAAGCATTGTGGCTGTCTGGTTTATATGACCGATGTATTGCTCTCCGTATGTGCTGAAGCCGATAGTTGGAATATGGGAGAACAGTTCTCCATACTCCCTGGTCAAATTCTTCTGTTTCAGTTCCAGCGTCCTCAGGATGCAATTGAAATTGATAATTCCGTAGATTCTTCCGGACTCTTCCCTGGACCGGTTGATGGCATTGCGGGTATCCTCGATGATGTCGGCAGATTCGAGCAGGGACAGTTCCATCCCTTCCCGAACGCCGCAATAAAATGCCATGGTGCCGTTATCTTTGATCTGCTGAGGACTCCTGACATAGGGTTCATCGTCTATCAACAGACCTACCGGATTGTGCATGAAGTGATTTGAAGCATCCGCGACCGAGGTATTAACTGCTTCGGCATAAGCCACTGCCGCGGGTTTGCCGTTAAATTCCATGACCACCCGACTCGCTTCATCGGCCTTTGTGACCTCAAGACATTTGCCCAGATCATGGAAACTCTGGGTCTTGACAAAGGTAAAATCCGTCCCGGGTTTGAGTAATGCCAATATTGCCGCGTTGGTGTAAGTTTTCCCGTTAGCGTACAAATGGGTGGAGTTGAACTTCAAATCATCGCCGGCAGACCCACCTATGAAAACGACATTTGTCAGATCGCCGATTGTTTCGATCAAGCTTTCCTCGGCGCCGCTTAATCCATCAACCAGCATGATTCCCACATACTCCCGCGACGCCATATCGGCAACAGATTCCCCGAAGTGGCCGGCAAAGGAATCAAAGGCCTTTTTCACTCCCGCTTGATCCTTTAGATCTTCAATAATCTCGATTTTTGCGTCCAAAAGAGAATCGTCATTGAACCCCATGACGACAACAGAGTCGTCCAGCATCCTGCCGCTCACAATCTCGCCGGCGGTCGAACAGCCGAAAACCAAAGCAGACGGGAAGGCCTCCTGCATTTTTCGGCTGATTTCGTCGGGAGCAAATCTTGAAGAAGCGAAGAACAGCAGAAGCTTCGTGTCGAAAAGAACCAGTTGGTCACCGATATCTTTAGTAATTTCATCAATAGTGTTTTTCGTTGAATGTGCGGTAATAATATCCATTCCATGGATCTTTTTTGCCGGATTGCCCATGGTTGACTGATCATTGCCGTCGCAATGCGCGCCGATTTCAGGAGATGAGGCTTCCCGGCAGAGATAACCGAGTTCCATCGACATGCCTTCTAGCTGCTGCAACACAGCCGGGTCATCGTCGGATTGATGGGTGAACTTGCTTGGGTTAACGCCCTTAAGAATCATTTTGGTTTTGATGATTTTCTCCAACATTGGGTTGCCGGCAGCCCTCTGCCTGAGAACAAAATCGATCATCTCTCTAATTTTCCCCGCCATAATTTCCCCTCTTTAATGCATGTCGTTAAACCGTCATCAATCAATGAAATCCATAAAAATCAAACTTCATTCGCTAATATCGAGACATGCGCAAAATCTTTTCTGTTAATAATTTCCGTCTGGTATGCTGACCGCTTTCAGAATATTTATTGCAACTTGAATACCATAAATAAAACAATGTTTTTACATATAAGGCCGCGCCAATAAAACTCCCTGCGGAATTGTAACTGCACGTAAAATCGGATTTTTTCTACCAATAACGCACCAGCGCACAAAATCGAAAGAGCGCAACAGGTGCAGAGAAAGGCTACAACGCGGAGATTGTCCCCACCGCACCTTATGGATTTTGCGCAAGGTGAAGCATGGAATAAGGACAAAAGAAAAACCGCCGTCCCCTTGCGGGAGCGGCGGTTTTTCTTTTGAAACGGATTGCAGGGCTAGAATTAGCCGATCGACATCTCCTCAGCCAGTGCCCACCAGGCGGGAAGGCTCCTCTCAATCATAGCTTCTTCGGCTTTATCATCGAACCATAAAAATGGTGATATTTTTTGCATGGTATTTCTCCTCTCATAAGGATCTGTTGGGCATCCCTGGTTAATCCACAATCGGCAAAGACCGCCCCGTAATAGTCAAAGAACTTGTTTGCCAGTTCTGGTGCGTCCTTACCGATTTCGGCAAATTTGGCCAGGTCGGCCGGGTTGTAATAGGTTTCCATTGTGTCTCCTCGTTTTGTCAAATCTTGTGCCGGATATTTATTTCTCCAGATTGCGGCGAAAATCCTGCTCCGACACGGCATTGGATTCGGCTACCAATTTACCCCCGGAATAGTAGCGGACATAGGGTATCTGGTCGTTGCCAAGCACCTTCTCCTTGAACTCGCGAAAAGCATCAAAATAATCGGTTCGATCATATTCCAGGACATAGATTTCCGCACCAGGGAAATCAGTAACGAACTGCTTCATGGCATGCCACTGCGGACACCACCCTTGGGTAAGAATTACCGCCACCCGTTCTGCCGAGCGAATGACATCATCCCCAAACTCGCCATCCCTTATTGCAGCTAGCGCCTGGTCTTTATCTATGTTTTTCATGTCACACCTCGTTTTTTCTGTCTATAAACGTTGATTAACAGTTATCGCAGCCGTTTCCGGCCGGTTTATTATTACCATGGTTGCGGCCGGCGTCAGGGAAGGACCAGATACCATCGTCCTCCGTCCTTAATGAGCCGTCGCATGATGGTCCAGTCAGTCCGTGGCTGCTCCATGACGAAGTCCCACTGTAGCTGATGCGTCGGCTGAACGGGGCAATTTCCTGTCGGAAAATCGGTTGGCAACCTGGTTACGTTCGTGCGATAGGTGCCCGGAACGGTTCGTTTCAGTTCATTTTTCAACCAGAAATTGAACGCTGGATTGTTTACGTTGCGCACTGCAAGACAATCGGGATGGACCAAGCGTTCCAGGGCGCTCGGGTCACGGTTGTTGATCGCCCGGATATAGCTGGCCATGAATGACTCGAATGCCTGATCCCCGGCAAGGTTGACAATATCCGAACCGGCAACGGTGCTGGGGAGTGTGGCCAGAAGACAAGGCAAAAGCATTGTCCGGATCGCAAACCTTAGAACTGTAGTTCCAATACGTGTAATCATATTCAGCTTGTCCCCAGTTTCTGACCAGAAGCACCAATCTTGCGCCGAAGGTCCGCTATTGAGCACCATTTCCCTTTTGCTGCATGTCGCAGATCGGTGCGAACTGCTCAAGGTCGATCACCTCGGCTGGTCGTGAACTGCGTGCAAATGCCGGATCCGCGTCGGCAGGGTCGGCGTCTGGCGCCTTCAGAAACGCCACCAGCATCTGATGCCGGGCGGGAAATTCCTCGATCTTGGCGATATAACGGTATCCGCCGCGAGCCTGAGCCATCGTGCGCAGGCTGCAGAGCAGAAAAAACGATGACCCTACCGACGAGCCGATCCTGTTGATCTTGATGTCAACCACCGAAGAGGCGGGACGGCGCTCGACTTCCTGCAGAATGATATCCATGCCTGTACCGCCCGGCTTTAATGATGCGGCACGGAACAGTTCCCCGTGAGCCGGCGAGGTGAAAAGGAGCAAGGCAGCGGAGTACAGGGCTGTGACACTGTTTATTCGTACGTGCGAGTTGAGATTATCTTTCATCTGTTAAACTCCATTTTCATCGCATGGATTATGCAGAGGTTTGTTTCCTGCTCTTGAATCTGTTGTACAACACCGGAATCAACTCAAACACCGTAGTATTCCTTGACCTGCTCTGTAATAACTTTTTGAGTCACTTGACTTTCCTCCCTATATGTATTTCAGCGTGCATTCTTTGAGTCATTGGTATTCCAGTCGTAATCCAGATAGTCGAGCCGCAATCCACTATTCACGTTGCAGAGTGAAACGCTTCTGTTCATCGATCACTTTGATGGGAGGGTGAGCGCGAACTTCTTTCCGAGGAGGAGCCAGCAACTCATATCTTCTTCCCTTTTCCAGCCACCTTCTTCCACCATAAGCCACCCCTTCATCGGCTTCCCGGTGATGTCCATGGGCCTGACGTGCTTCTCCCTCAGCTTTTCCCCGGCCGCATCGGGGCCGCACCTTACGATGAGGTAGTCCCTGTAGATCCCGAAGCACATATTGCCATTGATCAGATAGCAGATCCCGCCGAACATCCTCTTCTTCTCGACGTTTTCCCACTCCCGGACCATTGTGTCTATTCTCTGCTCGATCAGCTCACTGTAAGGCATTCTGCACCTCCTTGAGATATCGATCTCCGGCTTCGTGTCGGGGAGCGGTCCATTATTGAGTATCATCATGTCGGCCATGGTTATTCTCCCGCAAGATGAGGGCATTACGCGTTATGTCATACGGTTATGCTTGCCTTTCCCGTTTTGCGGATGCCGGAACAGTCCGCGTAACGAGTCAGGTGCATGCCGTTCAACCCAGACAGGCATGAGGAAAAAAAGCAGCACCATCACTATTCCGACAACGACCGCCAGCCTGCCGTTCACCACCAACGCAGCCCCAAAATTGTTGTAGACGAACGTGAGCGGGAGCATACCGAAAAACGTCGCCAGGCTGAACCGCGAGAGCGACATCTTCGTCATTCCTGCTCCGTAGCTCACCATGTCGAACGAAACCACCGGTATGAGTCGGGTGAAGAATACGACGCCGGTCAGCATCCGATTCGAACAGGCGGTACAGAAATTGATGTGGCCACGCAGAAACCTCTCAATCAGGCTTCGTCCCAGCAGCCGGGCAATCGTGAAACTTATGATCGAGCCGCCGAGTGCTCCGACAGCAGAGTAAAGCGTCCCCAGATAAGGACCGAAAAAGATGCCGGCGGCGATGTCGAGCGGCAGACTCGGCAGCGGACTGGCAACCGTCAGAGCCATCACCGCCATAAAGCCGATCGGGGCAAAATTACCCATGCGCTTCAGTTGGTCAAGTATCGCTTTCTGGCTGAAGTGGTCCTGAAAACCGGCCGACTTGGCAATGAAGAGAAAAAGCACTGCCAGGATTGCGATCGATAGAAATTTTAGAACTTGCCGTGTCCGCACAGACTCTGTCCCATTCGTTTGAACCTGAATGACGGGCCGGACTCTTTTCCGGCCCGCCGTGACCGCTACTTCTTCACCTTACCGGTGTAAAGATAATCGTTCCCCTTAACTTTGGCATGACAACCGATGCACATATCCACTTTTCCGGAAGCCTCGATTTTCCCGTCAGGGAGATATTTCATCCAGAAAATGTCCGCCGCTCCGGGATTATACCCCTTGACCTTGTACATCACCGTGACCGCGGCAAGCATCTTGTCAGGCATGTAGTTCTCCTTGACGATGATCGCCCCATCCTGCAACCCCTTTTTCGCCTTGTCCTCCGCTGCTATTCCCCTAATCGCCAAACAGTACCGTCTCAACATCTCAGGCACGGGATGTTCCCCTTTTCACCCCAACGCCGAATCACCTCATTCATTTTCGCCAACCCTGCTCTGACCGACGCCCCCATCCCAAGGTTGAAGAGTAGACCAAGAATTCCTCCAAACTCTGACCTCTGGATGAATTTCAGACGATGAGGGGCAAGGATTTCGAGTTCGGCACAGTATTTCCAGGTAAACAATCCAGCAAACAGCAAGGTATGTTGCCAGCAGAATCTTGACTGTGGCTCCACTGTCAGCATCTTCGGTCTGACAACGAACGGACCGATTTCCGGGAGGCTAACAACCAGTTCCAACTGCTCACCGGCGTTCATTCGTCCCGTCGCCCGTTGAAACAGTGGGTTCCACTGCGGGTAGAGACTGAAATCGGCAAGCAGTTCCCATATCCGCTCAACCGGCGTTTCAAGCGTTATTTCTGTCCGAATTTCTTTCATCTCGCACCTATGTGGCACTCTCTCGATACGACCAGTATGCTCAGGCTATCTGGCCGGTTCCCGTTCAATAGCGCCCTGAAAACCCTGAAAGATCGATCTACAGGACTCGTAAATCAAGGGTAACCCGCAGTGTATCAAGACACTCCCGCATGGGGCGTTCGTCTTTTTTGAGTCGAGACATCATGATGCCTCCCTCTATTGTGGCGATGATGTGCTTTGCCAGCGATTCACTGAGAATATCGGTTCTGATCTGGCCTGTCCTCTGTGCCTCAGATATCACGGTTGCAATCCTGGCAATCCATTCGTCGAAAACCCGATCGATAATCCCGGCAAATTCCGGATCAGAATCACTCATCTCCAGGGCGGTGTTGCCGAAGATGCAGCCACCGACAAAGCCTGCAGCCAGATGTTTATCCAACGCGCAGCGGAAAAAATTATCAATGCTCGCTCCGGGGTTATCACCACCAAGGGCCTGGCCCAGGAACCCCATGAATTTCTTGGCCGCCTCCTCAAGAACCTCTCGTGCAATTGCGTCCTTCCCGGAGAAATGAAAATAGAGGCTTCCCTTCTGCATTCCCGTTGCTTCAACCAGATCGCTAATCGTTGTTGCGCCGAACCCTTTGGTGTTGAAGAGTTCCCGTGCAGCTTCGAGTATTTTTTCCCGTGTGATTTTGCCTTTGGTTTTCATGATGACCTCTATATAAAAAAAACCGAACGTCTGGTTTATTATTACACGGATTATGCATTTGTCAATGTCAGACAAAAAAAGCTTGAAAACCGTATGAAATTTGACCAGAAGGGTATGGGAAAGTATCAGGCCAGAAAGAGAACATAAATATGGGCAAAAGAAAAACCGCCGTCCCCTTGCGGGAGCGGCGGTTTTTCTTTTGAAACGGATTGGAGTCTGTCGGACTTAGGAATGAATCTACTGCGAGAACTACCCGATCGACATCTCTTCAGCCAGGGCCCGCCAGGCGGGAAGGCTCCTCTCGATCATCGCCTCGTCCACGCAGTAGGCGATGCGGAAAAAGCCCGGAGCGCCGAAGCCTGCGCCGGGAACAAGGAGGATGTTGTGCTTCTGCGCGGTCCTGACGAACTCCACGTCATCGGCGAGCGGCGACTGGGGAAACAGGTAGAAGGCCCCGTCAGGCTTCACCATGCGGAAGCCCATTGCCGTCAGGTTGTCGTAGAGGAGATCGCGCTTTTTCTGATAAGCGCCGATGTCCACCGAAGAGCGTTGCAGTTTCGCCACCATGCGCTGCATCAGCGCAGGCGCATTAACGAAACCCAAAGTCCGGTTGCAGAAAACAACCCCTTCCATGAACAGCTCCACATGGGTCATGCGGGGGTTGGCGGCCAGGTAGCCGATCCGCTCGCCGGGCAGCGCCAGGTCCTTGGAATGGGAGGTGACGATGACCGAATTGTCGACAAAGGTGAAAATGTTCGGCACATGCCTGCCGTCATAGGCGATGCGGGCGTAGGGCTCATCGGAAATGACGAAGATCTGCCGCTCCAGCTCCCGCTCCTTCCGCTGCACCAGGTCGCCGAGCCGCTTCAGGCTGTCGGCATGGTAAATGACGCCGGTCGGGTTGTGGGGGGTGTTGATGATGATCGCCCTGGTCTTGTCGTTAATGGCCGCCTCGATGGCCGCCAGGTCCAACTGGAAGGTATTCCGGTCGGTCCAGACATCGCGGGGCACGCCGCCGTGGTTGTCGATGTAGAACTTGTACTCGACGAAATGGGGGGTAAGAATGATTACCTCTTCACCCGGATTGAGGATGGCCTTGAGGACCACATTGAGTGCGCCGCTGGCGCCGCAGGTCATGACCACTTCGGCAGCGGTCACCGGCCGTCCCGATGCCTCGGCGATCACTTCCGCCACTGCGCTCCGCGTCTCTTCATAACCGGCATTGCTCATGTAGCGGTGCATGCCGGGGAGCGGACTCTCGGCCAGGCGGCGGAATTCGTCGTAAAACTCCTGCGGCGGCTCGATGTCGGGATTGCCGATGGTGAAGTCGAAGACCTTGTCTGCGCCATGGATCTTCCTCAGCCGCTCCCCCTCTTCGAACATCTTCCGAATCCATGAAGCGCCTTCGATATACCCCTGTATCTTGGTTGCGATGGCCATTGCCGGGCTCCTCTCAGGTTTATTTATGCCCCATTTCTATCACATCAGCCGGGACGCGGCAAGGACCCTTTTTCAGCACCGCCACCATCTCGGCGTGAATCAGGCCGTTACTGGCAAGGACGCGGTGGTCATAGACGGAGAACGGATCGCCGGCATGGTTGGTCACCTTACCACCTGCCTCGGCAACGAGCAGCTGCCCGGCCGCCACATCCCACGGCTTCAGCTTGCATTCCCAGTAGCCGTCCAGCCGGCCCGCCGCAACGTAGGCCAGGTCGAGGGCAGCCGCCCCGGCGCGGCGCACCGCACGGGCCGACATCTGGAAATTCATGAAATTGTCGAAGTTGTTTTCATTGACCCAGGTACGGTCATAGGGGAAACCGGTGGCCAAAAGACAGTTCTTCAGCGGCTGCCGAACAGAGACACGGATGGGCCGGCCGTTGATGAACGCCCCCTCCCCTTTCACGGCGGTGAAGAGTTCGTCCATCATCGGGTGATAAACGACACCGAGCCGGACAACGCCGTCGACCTCAAGGGCAATGGAAACGCCGAACCAGGGAAAACCGTGGGCGAAATTGGTGGTGCCGTCGAGCGGATCGATGATCCACTTGCACGCGGCGCCGTTCGCTGCATAGTCGTTTTCCTCCGCCAGGATATCGTGGTCCGGGCAGGCAGCGCGGATCATGCCGACAATCAGCTCCTCGCACGCCTTGTCCACCTCGGTGACCAGGTTTATCTCCCCCTTGAATTCAATGTCGAGCTCCGACCAGAGCCGTTCCTTCTGCATCTGCCCCGCTGCCCTGGCAGCGCGGATGGCGATATCGAGATAGTCATGCACAGTTGTATTCTCCTTCCGATTCAGCAACAGTCAGAGCCTTATGGGGCTCGGCCATACAGTCTTCAACGCGACATCGTGTCGCGATAACGGATCAGCAGGTGACCGGGTTCACCGGTCCTGGCGTTTGTTGGACATTTACCTTGCAATTACACCATTAAGGTGTATAAAGTTGTCATGGCCGAAAAACGGAAACCCACATACGATCTTGATGCGTTTAAGGCCACCTTTGCCAGTGTCGAAAGGCTTGCCGTCACTGGCACGGCGCTTCGTAGTGCAGCCGCGCTTGGTTACGGACGCGCCGAGATTGTGAACACAATCCAGACGATGCAGCGAGGCCATTTCTACAAATCCATGACAGCTTATGCCGATTCTCGGTTATGGCAGGACGTGTATCATGTCCCGTCTTCGGTGGGTATGCTGTATGTGAAGTTCACCACCGATGCCATAACCGAGTTTTTGCTGCTGTCGTTCAAGGAGAAAGACAATGACTAATCCCGTCTGTCCGGAAACTGGGGCACCGATGTATCGCGGGGTGCGTCCCATGACTCTTACCTACAAAGGCGAGAGCCTTACTTTTGACATGCCCGGCTGGTACTGTGACAAATCAGAGGAGAGTATCCATACCGGTGAGGATATGAAGGTTTCCGACCGGATGTTGAACCTCCTCAAAGCCCGAAGCGAAGGGCTGCTTGAGCCCGGAGAAATTCGTCGTATCCGTAAGAAACTCCATCTCACACAGGAAGCGGCGGGCCTCTTGATCGGCGGTGGCCCAAGGGCTTTCCAGAAATACGAAAGCGGCGACTTGTTGCCTAGCCGGGCTATCAGCAACGCTCTTGTCTTGCTGGATCATGACCCGGAGGCGTTGTCAGTGCTCAAGGCACACAGTAAGGCTGCTTAAGCCTTAAGCCATTGCCTTTGCTATTTGGTTTCGGTTTGTTTCAGTTTTTCGCGTTCGAGCTTCAACATTTCGCAAGGCAGCGAATCAGATTTTCATTCCGCTCAACAGCCGTTGCATGATAACGGTCCTCCCAGAATGCTCCCTTACGGTCTTTTCGATGATTGAACTCCTGGGCAGTCCTCCCGGCAATCAGTTGAAGGCTCTTTGGAATAACATCCGGCCCACTATCGATCACCAAAAGGTGAATATGATTCGAGGTAATCACGTAGTTGAGAATCCTCAAGCCAAAACGTTTTTTGGCTTCAAAGAGCCAGGAATGCCAGCGCCGTCTGTCCTTTGCAAATTTCAAAAGAAATTCTTTTTTGTGGCAACGGTGGGTAATGTGCCACACCTGCCCTGGAATATGATGTCGGTTCGCACGCGCCATTGTTAGAGGCCCTTTTTTGTCACGAAAACATGCCTTTAAGGCTGGGAAACGGGTCTAATTTGCTGTATTAGCAGCATGTTAGCTTGGTCCGCCCCCAGAGGCCCCTCTACCGCGGCGCGCCGCTTCGATTGCAGCGATGTCGATCTTTTTCATCTGCATCATCGCATCGAACGCACGCTTGGCGGCAGCGGTATCGGGATCGGTTATCGCTTTCGTCAGAGCTAGCGGCGTAATCTGCCAGGACAGGCCCCATTTGTCCTTGCACCAGCCGCACGCACTCTCTTCCCCGCCGTTGCCGACAATGGCGTTCCAATAACGATCCGTTTCGGCCTGGTCAGCGGTTGCGACCTGAAACGAGAATGCCCAGTTGTGCTTGACCTCGGGTCCGCCGTTGAGCCCGAGGCAGGGAATTCCCATCACCGTAAACTCGACCGTCAACACATCACCCTTCTTCCCGGACGGATAGTCTCCCGGTGCGAGGTGAACCGCGTCGACGGATGAATCGGGAAAGGTCTTGGCGTAAAAGCGCGCCGCGTCCTCGGCATCGTGGTCGTACCAAAGGCAAATCGTGTTCTTTGCTGGCTTGGTCATGTCATTTCTCCTTTGTGATTAGACACCCGACGCCGGAGTAAACGATGCGCTCGCAGTCGAAGGGCATTGGCTCGGCGGACAACGGGGGCCACCGTTGACCCGTCCGGGCGGCCTTTTCGCCCGGTCGTTGTACGGTGTTGTTGGGCACTGTCAGTTCCATCCCGTACAGCTATTGTTCGGCAAGTCATCAATCAAGAGCCATATGCTGCAAAAACTGACTTCGCGAAATCCCGTAGTTTTTTAAGTATTGATTCTCCTTCTTGATGAAAGAGTTCAGTTCCATGGGCGTTCCCCGGATAGATTAACAGTTCTTTTGGACCTTCAAATAACTCGAACATCTTACGAGTATCATTTGCCCCATCATCATTTTCGGAATTTATCAATAACTTTGGAATTTTAATGCCGCTCAATTCGTGATTGTAATAAAAGATAGTTCCTTCATATTCGATAGGAGCCGAAAGAGCGACAACTCCAACTATGGAGTCGTTATTAGTGTTACGAGCGGCTACCTTTATAGATGCAACGCCACCTCTACTCGCACCAATGAGGATAATTTTTCTTGCACCAGTTGCAGCAATGAATGAAATAGCATCTTCAAGGGTTCTCGATTGGTCATCGATATGCTCAGGATAATCATATGCCAGGATCTGATATCCATCAGAAAGTAAGGCATTAACCGCCGGCTCCCATTCGCTTTGATCGTTGGTGTCCATATTGGAAAAGACTATTGCCGTATGTCCAGCACCGTAAAGCTTGCCATTGGTGGCCCTGTGTGGAGATGACAGCGTAATCGGAATTCTGACAGATTTCATTTCATGCCCCCATTTTTAAATGCCCAACGGGTCCGCACTTGACCTGCCGGGCAGCTTTTCCGCCCGGACACGGTCAAAGTGCAAGTTGGGACAACACTTCAGTACGATTGTTCCAAATGCAAAATGGAGAGTTGAACTACAGTCTCGCCTCAGCGGCTTTTCTCAGTATTCTGGATTTTTTCAAGAGAAGTTCTCGCGGCAGTTTTTACTTCTCTGTTTTCGAAGAATGCGTTTAGTATATTCTTTAGCGCATTAATTGACTGCTGATCCCTAAAGTGCCCAAGCCCTTCTACAGCACATCTCCGCACTGGCCATTTCTCTCGAAACCTTTGCTGGCTTTTTTTGACGAGAGGTTCAAGTGCCCTGCGATCGCCGATTTCGCCTAGTGCCTCTGCCGATGCGCACCGCAGCTCAAGGGCATTATCACTTAGAGCTGCAATAAGCGGTTGAACTGCACGGGAGTCTTTAATTCCACCTAGTGCTTTTGCAGCGTAACTCCTTGTGTATTTATTTTCCTGCTTATTCTCAAGTATCTGTAAGAGAGGTGTCGTCGCACGTTTGTCTCCGATCCTACCCAGCGCCTCAATGGCTGACGGTCTCACATTCAATCCATCATCAGACAGAGCGTTTATTAATGCTTCTACGGCTTTAGGCTCCTCTATACTTCCTAGAAACGTCGCAGCAGCAGCTCTAACTATTGGTATTTGTGATTTATCAGTTAATCGCTTTATTTCCTGAGCAGGATCTTGATTTGGTCCAATTCGACGCTCCAGCCCTATCATATCCATCTTTTCGCCATTTTCTGACAGTCGAAACGTTATTACGTTAGTCTTATAAGTTAAATACTCGACAGCCACGGTTCGTTTTTTTGCATCAATGGATATAATCTCCGAAGGTCCGTCATATTTATCATCCAGTCGTACTTTACTTTTTACCCAAAGTGGATATTTTTCGTATTCATTTTTGCCAAAACTATAATAACGCCAACCATTTTTTACAGTTCTCACAATAAAAGCTGCATGACACTTTAGGGGAAGAAACATAAGTTTATGTGCAAATATGATGTCTGGATTTCCATCCACTGCTGAGTTCAAGCACGATGATCCCCCAATGTTTTCAGTCACTCCACTTGGTGCAAGATAGGAATATTCATGTTTGTAAAGAGTTTCACCCCAAAAAGGATCATGGCTGGAACTTGACTTGACTATTAATTGCCCACCATTTGGTAATGTTTTATTAGATTGAGTGGGCGTGTCTGCGGCCAACGCGCAATGGAATGGTAAGCATATGAGTGTTAAAAGAACTGTCTTTCGGAAAGCTGAGTTAGGGCGAGTGACTATTCTGAATATAATTGTCTTCATGTGTTTACTCGGATTTGACCAACGGGGCTGGCCATGACCCGCGACCGAAGGGAGTCGGAGTCTATGGCCGTGTTAGATCTCGCCTGTAATGATTTTGTTCAGAATCAAACCAGCCGCTATCGCTACAGCACCGGCAACTGCCATCAAAACGCTAAAATCATAGCTTTTATTCATTTCTCTTAGCTTGTCGTCTGTTCGGTGGTAATTCAGTTGTGGAATCTTCTGGTCGAACTTCAGATTGTATTCTCCTCCGGCCACGTTGCTAGACTCGACAGCAGACATTCCTCCGACTACTGCAAACACAACACCTGACCACAAGAGTAGGGTTCCATATCTTACACTTGTTATCGCAGCAACTCCGGCCATTACCGCAAAAATCGTCCCGTCAATTATTGTTATAGCTTTTATCGCCTTTGTCATATTTTCCGATCTATGATTTTGTTAACAGGTTGTACGCTAGTGGAAAACTCACAAGCCAGAATGCAAAACCCAGGAAAGCCAATACAGTTTCAGCAAATACCCATTTCAGAACACCTGCACCTGAGTATCCACTCCATTTCGGACGATGAAGGCCAACTGAAAGAACGGTTATGATTGCTTCTCCTGTCCAGAAAAAGCACCAGCCGAGAATAACGGCAAAAATAAATTTAAGAACTTCCTTGAGGAAATCCTCTGCAATGCTGCCCATTTGATTCTTCCTTATTTTGTCATCTAACGGCTGAGAGCTGACCGGCCGGGTTTTAGGACCGGTCGCGCGCTTTGTTGAACGTCCACGTCGACCACTACATAGACTTCATAAAATCCAGAATCACATCTATATCTGTCTTCTCAGGTTTTTGAGCGGCTGGTATTTCTTTTGTGTGATATGCAAGCGGGAGAACTGATTTAGCAGAAAAAGACAAAATGTTGAATAATTCTGTTATTAAATCTGTCAGCTGCCTTAGTTCAGTGATCTCAAGCTTAACCGCTTCAACCCGCCCTCTCGCCTTCAAGTCCAAATGTGCAATGTGCTTCTGTCGGAGTACTTCTACTTTTTCCTTTTCTGCTTCTAGTTTTTTGTTAAATTCCACTTTCCTTATCAACTCTTTAAATTGAGGCTTCTTAATGTCTTTAATATACGTTTCGGCAACAGAGTTCTTAAGTTGTAATATTGAGAACCCTTTTTTGTCTGAAACAAGTTTCCACGAAATCAAGACTGACGAATCGAAAAGTGCTTCCAGGACGTATTGCCAAAATGTTGGTTCGATCGCGACTTCCTCAACAAATGGGAAATTCAAAATCTTCTCCATCAAGAATACGTTTGTATTTAAGCGCACAACTTGATCCCAGATCGGCGCTAGCTCCACTTCGTATTGTTCCAGAAACTCAGGCTTTACCGCCTCACTTACAGGTGAGCACATTTTTCTCTATGTTTCCTTTCCTTATTATTCGTTCAACGGTTTGGCGCCTTACGTGACGCGGATTTTTGCGGACACGTGCAGGCGCTGGTTGGAAGGACTCGTTCTACTCAGTGCAAGAATAGCCGTAGTCCAGTGTGAAACATGGTTATTCCATACTGTTCTGCCGCTTCGGTAACCTCGAAATCGCGCAGGGAGCTGCCTGCATGGGCAACAAACTGCACGTTGCTTCTGCTCGCCCGATCTATGTTGTCACGGAACGGGATGTAAGCATCGGATGATAGACAGATACCTTGAAACTGTTTCATCCATTCCGTTCGCTCCTGCGCACTGATTGGAGTGGGTTCCTTCAAGAGGTCGGCAAGCATCTGCTTCCTTTCGGCATCTGAGAGTTGATCCCAAAGAAGGAACTGATCCACGATGTTTGCCTTCTCGGGCTTCTTCAACCCTTCTCTGAATGTCAGATTGAGAGTCTTAGGATGTTGCTGCAACAGCCACTTGTCAGCCTTGTCACAAGCGAGGCGGGTGCAGTGAACTCTGGATTGCTGACCGGCGCCCATGCCGATGACCTGCCCCTCGTAGGCAAGGCAGACGGAGTTGGATTGTGTATATTTCAGGGCAATCGTCGCTACGATTAGCGTTTCCATCACGTCAGGCGGAACCACCTTCTTGGCTGTTACGACTTTCTGAAACAGAGCCTCTGACACCGGGGCTGTATTCCTTCTTTGCTGAAGCCGGAACCCGAAGACCTCACGAGACTCGATTTCCGGAGGTTCATAGTCCGGATCAATCTGGAGAACGAGATACGCACCTTGCTTCTTGGCTTTAAGGATTTCCAGAGCGGCTGATTCGAATCCTGGTGCGATGATGAGATCCGATACCTCGCTTTTCAGAATGTTGGCCAGTGACATATCCACAACGTCACTGACGGCGGCCACGTCACCAAAGGAGCACATCCGGTCCCCCCCTCTTGCTCTGATGTAGGCAGATGCAACAGGCGAAAAATCGGCTTCCGAGAGAAATTGCGATGCGTGGAATGTATCCGAAAGGGCTCCGGCGACGGCGGCCCCGGCGGGACTGGTGTGTTTGAATGAGGCAGCCGCCGCTTTGCCGGTAGCTACTTTCAGTTCGCGGGCAAGTTGCCATGCACCAAGGGCATCGAGGATATTGATGTAGCTCGGTCTGCCGTTCAACACTTGAAAACAGGATTTGTCGGGAATGATCAGGTGCGCTGGTACTTGATGAGAGTTGCATCCATACTTTAGTTCAATCTCCATCTCTTCATCCTTTCAACTCGTTAATAGTAGGTTTCCCTATATAAGTAACTTGTTTCCTATATGTGATGCTTGTTTCTTATATAGGTAACCATTGGGTTGCCTATATAGGATGCTTAGAACTTTTTCCCCGTTCAAAAACTCCTCAGGAATCCTCGATTCAAGTTCTGTTCCGCAAATCAGGCGATACGGAACCAACCACAGTTTTTCCTGCGGATCCCATTTCGCACGCTTCATATCTTTCAGCATGGTGCCTCCACGCACACAACAGAATAAGGTTATACGGTGCGAAGCGGAGTCGCCGCATGCACTCATGTCGTTAGAGGTTTCCTTCTACGACGATTCCGGCCATTTTCAGCTGCATCCTCGGGGTTATCGCCTCTTCCCCGAGAAGCAGCTTACTTATAGCACGTTTCTTAATGGTTTAAAATGTTTTACCCCCACATCGACTGGGGAAAAGCTGCCCTCCTTGGGACTGCGGTGATTTACCATATGCCTTTCCTGTCATTCTTCCTGCAACAGCCTGCCGTTCAGAACAACCCGGAATCCTTTGATTCCCTCGTAAAAACTGGTCACACCGTAAAAACCCGGACGCTGCTTCCCGGCCGTTGCCCCGTATAGCGGCTCCAGCAGCAGACTGTTCACGCTCCCTTCGACGAGGGCTATCTCCCGTTCGACGGCGATTTCGTCACCAACGAGAGCAATGACAATTCTGTGGGTGCCGGCTTTCATGCGCAGGTGTTTCCCGAACCTGTACCGGATCCCCTCCCCCGCCTCGGGGGCCCTGAGCAGGGTCGGTTCAATCTTTTCCGCCGACAACTCCCCTTGCACCTGCATTGCCTGTCCGTCAATGTTGATAAGCAGCCTGTATTCGGGAGTACCGTGGAATTTCTTCTCAAATGCGTAAATTCCGGGCTTGTGGGTCTTCAGGGAAGTGGCGATACGCAGGTCTGCATACCCTTGCGGCATCGGGCTTCCGTCCGGCAACTCCTGAAACACATTGGATCGAGTGTTCACCGTTGCTGCTTTTACAAGTTCCGTGCTTCTCGCGCAACCGCTTATTGCAACCGATGCTGCCAGCAACGCCAATGCTATCGTTCTTTTCATCGCAGTCTCCTTTCCCGGCCTAAATCAATTCGTTTCACCGCCACTCCCCGCTTCGACCTTTCTCTTTTCGAACCAACTGTAAACCGATGGAATGATTAACAACGTGAGCAGGGTTGAAGTAACCAATCCGCCCACAACAACCGTTGCCAGTGGTTTCTGGATTTCAGAGCCAGTTCCGCTGGCAAGCAGCATCGGCATCAAACTGAAAATTGCTATTGATGCGGTCATCAGTACCGGGCGCAATCTGTCAAGACTTCCCTTCCTGATCGCTTCCTGCAAACCAAGTCCTTCTTCGCGCAGTTGCGAGATGCGCGACACCAGAACAAGTCCGTTCAAGACGGCAACGCCGAACAGGACGACAAATCCCACTGAAGCCGGAACAGACAGATATTGCCCGGAGATGAAGAGAGAAAAGACGCCGCCGATCAAGGCGAACGGCAGGTTGGAAATGACCAGCAGCGCCAGACGGATCGACCTGAAGGTGACGTACAGGAGCAGCAGTATCAAGCAGATGGCCACAGGTCCGATGATCATCAGTTTGTTCATCGCCCTCTGCTGATTCTCGAACTGACCGCCCCAGGTGAGATAATAGCCGGCCGGCAGCTTGACATTCGCTTTGATCTTCTGCTTCGCCTCGGCGACAAAACTGCCGATATCCCTGCCGGTGATGTTCATCTCGATGCCGATCCTTCTCACCCCGTCCTGGCGGCTGATCTGGGCCGGTCCTTCGATCATTTTCACCTCCGCCAGCTGTTCGAGCGGCACATTGATACCGGTTTTCGTGGTGATCAGCAGATTCCTGATCGCTTCCAGGGAATTCCTTTTTTCTTCCGGCAGGCGCACCGATATATCGAAGCTGCGGTTTTCTTCATACAGCTGCGATGCCGCTTTACCGGCCACCGCAATCTCGATTACCTTTTGCACGTCGCTGATATTCAGGCCATACCGGGCAATTCTCGACCGGTCGATGTTAACGGTCAGGTACGGCTGTCCCGAAACCTTTTCCGCGTTCAGATCGGTCCCACCCTTTACAGTGGACAGAACTTTGGCTATCTCGGCCGATTTTTCACTGAGCACGTCGATATCTTCACCAAACAGCTTGAGAATCAGCTGCGCCCGGGTCCCGGCGACGAGTTCGTCGATGCGGCACTGGATCGGCTGGCTGAAACCGAAGGTGATCCCTGCAATCGATTCCAAAGATTCACGCATTTCATTGGTCAGCTCTTCTTTGGAAATATCCCGTTTCCATTCACTCTTTGGTTTGAATATCCCCACATAGCCGGTCTTGTCCGAGCCCCTGGTATCCAGGGCGACGCCGGTCTGTCCGGTCCGGGACACGATGGTACCCAGTTCTGGAAACTGCTTCAGCTTTTCCGCGGCACGTTGATTCACCTCCATCGCCTTGGCCAGGGAAACACCGGGAAGCATGGAGACGTCCATGTCAAAGGAGCCTTCATCCATGATCGGGATGAATTCCGTTCCCAGCCGTGTTACCAGAAAGAGCGAGGCAACCAGGAGAACTCCCGCAACACCCAACACCATCTGCTTTCTGGTCATGGCATATTCGAGCAGCGGCAGATAGAGCCTGCTTGCATGCCGCATGATGAAGCTCTCTTTTTCCGGGTGCAGCTTCAGGAAGAGGATGCAGAGGACCGGGATAACGAATATTGAAAGGAACAACGAGGCAAGCAGCGCAATCGCCACCGCTATGGCCAGCGGGCCAAACATCTTCCCTTCGATCCCTTCCAGGGAAAGGATGGGAATGAAGGTGAGGGCGATGATAAGCTCGCCAAAGATGCTCGGCTTTCTGACTTCCATGACCGCTTTGAGCACGGTCGACAACTTTGGATGTTGCCCCCCCTCTTCGCTCAAATGTCGCTGGACATTTTCCACCTGGATGATGGTCGTATCGATGATCATGCCGATGGAGATGGCCAAGCCGCCGAGGGACATCAGGTTTGCGGTTATGCCGACAAGTTTCATGACAATGAATGTCGCAAGCAGCGAAAGCGGCAATGCTATGAGGACGACAAGGCTCCCCCGAAAGCTGTTCAACAGGAGATAAAGAACAATCAGCACCAGGATGGAGCCTTCCAGCAGCGCCTTGTTGACCGTGCTGACGCTCGCCTTCACGATGTCGCTTCGGTCGTAATAGGGAACGAGCTTAATTCCCTCTGGAAGGATATTGTTTCCGTTGATTTCCTTGACCTTTTCTTCTACCCGGCGCACAACGTCGCGGCTGTTTTCGCCGCGCAGCATCATGACGATACCGCCGACACATTCATCCTTGCCGTCCTTCATGGCGGCGCCCATCCGGACCGCCTCGCCGACCTTTACCTGGGCGACGTCGCGGATATACGTCGGCGTGCCGCCCGGAGATTTCAGGACAATGGTTTCGATGTCGCCGACATCCTTTATCAAACCAACCCCGCGGACGATATATTGATCCGTGCCCCGCTCCAGGAGGTTGCCGCCGACGTTTTCATTGTTGCTGCCGATGGCTGAGTAGACATCGTCCACGGTTATCGCATATTTCAACAGCTTCTCCGGTGACACGATCACCTGGTACTGCTTGAAATAGCCGCCGAAGGAGTTGATCTCGTTTACGCCGGCAACACTCTTCAACTGCGGGGTGACAATCCACTCCTGAATGGTTCGAAGACTGGTCAGCCAGGCAATCTTTTGTTGCGGGTCATCCGGCATCTTTCCTTCAAGGGTATATTGGTAGATCTCGCCCATGGCCGTACCGATAGGCCCCATGGCGACCTCGACCCCCTTGGGGACCTTCTCCCGCGCCTCCGCCAGTCGCTCGAACACCAACTGTCGGGCAAAATAGATATCCACATTATCCTTGAAGACAATGGTGACTATCGACAGGCCGAACTTGGTCACCGAACGCATCTGTTCGATGTCGGGCAGGCCGCGCATGGCCATCTCGATCGGGGAGGTTACGTTTCTTTCTATTTCTATTGCAGACAGACCATCTGCGTGGCTTACTACTTCAACCTGAATGTTGGTGACATCAGGAAAGGCATCGATCGGCAATCGCAGATATGAGTACAATCCGAATGCGATAATCAGCAGCGAAAGGAATATGACCATCCCTTTCTGCCGCAACGTGTATGCAATCAATTTTTCCAGCATCGGTATTTTCTCCTGTTGCTGTGCAGTTCAGCACCGGTGCATAACTCCCCCGTCCCCCTCTTACCTTAAGAGGGGGCGAGAATGGCGACTTCATCGATGCTCCGCCTCAGTCACTAGTTACGTCCCTCCCCTTAGTTTAAGGGAAGGACAGGTGGGGTTACTTACCGTGGCCATGTTCGTCCGTCATCTCGCCCTTCTTCACTTCCGACTTGAGGATGAACGCTCCCTTGACCGCGTAACGCTCACCCTCTTTAAGGCCGGAAACAATCTCGACCATGCCGCCTGTCGCCCGGCCTGCCTGAATCTGGCGCGCCGCGAACTCGATTTCGCTTTCCGCGACGAAGATCACCTTCTTACCATCCAGATCCTGCAGGGCATCTTCGGGGACCGCCACCACCGGCGGCGCATCAGCCGGCAGCGCCAGTTCGACGGTGGCAAACATCTCCGGTTTCAGCTTTCGGCCAGGATTGGCTACCTCGATCCGCGCCTTGACCGTGCGGGTGGCCTCGTCAACCAGGTCGGCAATGTAGGTGATGCGGCCTTTCAGCTTCAGGTCGGGAAAGGCGCCGACACTGACGATTGCCGCCTGCCCCTTACGCACCTTGGCCAGGTCTTTTTCGTTGATGTCAACCATGACCCAGACAGAGGAAAGGTCTGCAACGGTGTAGAGGCTCTTGGAAGGGTCGGCGAGCTCGCCGACAATGGCGTGCTTCTCGGTGATGATGCCGCTGATGGGGGAGCGTACCGGCAAGAGCGGCTTTTTATGGCTTTCCCCCCTGAGGTCGGACGCTGAAACTCCATACAGGGAGAGGCGTTCTTCGTCGGTGTGCAGTTCGGTCTGAGCAGTCTTGTAGTCGGTCTCGGCCTGAAGAATATCCTTGCGGGCAGCGATCTTCTTCTCCACGAGGTTCTTGATCCGGTCCATGTTGGACTGGGCCAGGGCCAGCTTGGTCTTTGACTGGTGGTAGCGGCCCAGCGCCTCACCCAACTCTACGCTGTCCAGGGTCGCCAGCGCCTGTCCTGCGGAAACGCTGTCACCCAGCGAGGCCTTGACGCTGACGATCTTGCCGCTGATGCGGGGCGATACGTGGGCGATCCGGTCGGCATTGGCCTCCACCTTGCCGGTAGCGCTGATAACACCGGCTAAACGTTGCTTTTTCGCCGGGACGACAACCACGCCGTTCTGCTTCTGCACTTCGGCGGTCATCTTGACACTGCCTGCCTCGCCATGTTCGTCGTGACCTTCATGGCCTCCTTCCTTGTGTTCATCATGTCCGCCGGCTTTTTCTTCCTTGTGGCCTGCTTCCTCATGTTCCGCATGCTCCCCGCCGCCGCTTTTGGTCTGGACAGAGCGATAGTAGAGGCCGCCGCCCAGGGCCACGGCCAGGATAAGTCCGATGATGATTGCTTTTTTGTTCACTGCGCACCTCCGGTAAGATCGATTGCCACTGCTGTTTCAAGCTTCACGAGAGCTGTCTGCCGGTCATGCAGCGCCGTTAGATAGCCGTCGTTGACCTCAAAAAACTTCTTCTGCTCCTCGATGACGGTAAGAATCCCCACCTCGCCGAGACGGTATGCCTCCTGCACCAACTTCAGGTTCTCCTCCAGCTGGGGGATGATCTCCCTGGTATAGATTGACAGGGATTTTTCAGCTGTGGCCAGTCTCGCAAAGGCCGCCTCCACCTCCCGTTCGGCGGTCAGCCGGGCAAAGGCGTAACGGTTTTCGGCGCTCCCCTTCCTCGCCTGCGCCTCGCGAATGCCTGCCTGGTTACGATCGAAAAGGGGAATGGGAATGGAGAGCTTCAGGCCGATGAGGTTATCCCGGTCCTTCACGTCGCTCCCGGCCACTTCAATAGCCGTATTTTCACGCTGATAGCCGAGCCCAGCCGTGATGTTGGGAATCCTCTCGGCCTGCGCCAGGGCAATTTCAGCATCGCCTTTTGCCTTTTCGGCCTCCAGCGCCCTGATGTCGGGACGTTTTGCCAGTGCCCAGCTTTTCAGCTCCCCGAGGTTTTTCGCTAAAGGCTTTGCCTCCAGTGAGCCGATGAAGCTGGCATCCTCATTCGGGGGAAGCCCCGTGAGGGCAAGAAGCCTCGCCTTGGCCGGATAGAGCCCCCGTTCGGCCTCGACTTTTTTCCCCTCGCTCCTCGCCACCTCCACGCGGGCAAGGTTTACCTCCAGCTCCGGGATATCCCCGGCCTCAAGCCGCTGCTTCGTGATCTCCAGAAGCTGATTGTTAAGGGCTATGGAACGCTCCGCCAGTTCCACCCTCTTTCCCGCCAGCAACAGGTCATAAAAGGTGGTCTTGACCTCTTCCACGAGAAGCCGCCCGGAGTTGTCGACCTGCCGGTCGAAGCTTTCGATTTCTTTATCAGCCACTGCCAGACGCTTCCCCCTCTTCCCCATTGTCAGAAATTCCTGGGAAATGCCGATGGAGATTAGGTTTTCCGAGGGGCTGCCTGAGAGTTCACCGGTTGTCCCGTCCAGATCCAGGACCGGATTGGGGTAGAGACCGGCCTTGATCTTGCCTGCCTCCCGTATTCCCTTCTCCTCGCGGAGCGCTTTCAGCTCGCCATTGTATTGTTGGGCAAATTCGACGGCCTGCTGGAGCGTAAAATTCTTTTCCCCGGCTAATGCCGAGCTCTCGCCGGATAAACTGCAAACGGCCAGGAGCAATGAAACTGCTCCCATTACAGAAATTGTTCGTACCAAGACAATTACCTCCTTGTCAGTTTTATGCAGTTATGATTGTTTTGTGATCGATCGGATAGCTGATACGGAAGGTGATAGCGTCCAAGACGCACTACTCCCTCCGGGCTTCATTATGAAGCACCCTCTTCAACAGGAGCCTGTCGGACTTGGGGAATCGTAACGAGAAAATGTTACGTCGAGGACAGATTTTCGGAAATTTGAAGGCGAATAGTTGTTCTATTCGTCGAAAATTTACGGGAATATGGACCGATGTACCGCTTTCGCAGTAGATTCATGCCAAGTCGGACAGGTTCCTAGACGAGGATATGCGGGGGAATGAATTTGGCCAGGTATACTTCGGGTAAGGCTTCGAATGGTTCGGAAAATACAAGAAAGGCTATTAGCGGGGAATAGCTGACATGGACAGACTGCACGGTCAACGAGGCGTTGCAGGAGCAGTAGCAGGACGAATCGCAATGGTGGGATTCTGAAGGTCCGTTGCCGGGACATGAGGGGCACTGCTTTTCGATCGGACTGAGGTAACTGCTGTCATGGTCGCAATGGACATCGACGGATAGTTCCGCAGCATGCGCATTCCGGCAAAACCCGGTCACGGAAATGGCGAAGATGACGATTACCATGAACAGAGAGATATATTTATGAATATGCGAGCGCATCATATGCCCATCGACATTTTGATTTGAAACAATTATTCTCGGATTATTTATGCACGATAAAACAGGACAAAGTCAAGGGTTATATGCCGCTCGTGCTGCGCTACAACGACAGCTTTCAAGCCGGAAGGGGAAAAAGGAGAACGAACGTGGTTCCTTCGCCGACGATGCTTTTCACCCGGATCCGCCCGCCGAGACGTTCTACGATGTTTCTGGAAATGAACAGCCCGAGGCCGGTCCCCTCGCCGGCCACCTTGGTCGTGTAGAAGGGCTCGAAGATATGTTCGACCGCTTCCGCAACGATCCCCCTGCCGGTATCCGCCACCTGCGCCTCTAAAAACCTGCCGTCATCGGTCAAGGCGGTTTTCAGAAGGAGGGTCCCCCCTTCTTCCATCGCCTGAAGCGCGTTCATGATCAGGTTGATGAAAACCTGCTTGAGCCGGTTGCCGTCGGCGGCAATGGGAGGGAGATCGTAGTCCTTCTCCTCGATGACGGAGATGGAGCGCTTCTGCGCCTCGTACTTGAGGAAGGCCATGACCTCCTGGAGTACCAGGTTGACATCCGCTTCGGCCTCAACAGCCTCTTCCTTGCGGGCAAAGGAAAGAAGGCTCCGGGTGAAATAGGAGAGACGCTGGGCCTCCAGACCTATCCGCTCCACCATTTCCTTGACGAATTCAGGCAGATCCTCTTCACGCAGTATCATCTGCGCTGCCGAGACAATTACCGAGAGCGGGGAGTTCAGCTCATGAACCATCCCGGTCGACAACATCCCCAATTCCGCCATCTTCTCGTTGAAAGCCAGCTGTTCGAGGACATGCTCATCGAGCCGTCCATCTGCACCGACATATTTTTCGAGCGGATTATTCATATATCTCCAGGCGGAAAGGTCCTTGCGACCTTTCTATCCAAATTTATAATGGCATAAGTCATGCCAACAGCATTGTCCCACGATTATCGAGGGTTAAGGGATACCGAGTAATTTACGCAGACAAAAGTGCTGAAAAAATACACACAATCTGACCATAAATAATGCAGACACAAAAAAGCCGCCCGATTATCGGGCGGCTTTTTCCAACGACGATAAATTGTGGAACAAAAATCAGTTATAAGCGCTTTCAGAATGCTGGGTCTGGTCGAGACCAATAATCTCGTCTTCTTTTTCCACCCTGAGGCCGATGGTCTTGTTGAGAACAAAGGCGATGACGATGGTGACGATAAAGGCATAAGCACCGGCAGCGGCAACCGCAATCACCTGGGTCACGAACTGCTTTACGTTGCCCGACATGAGGCCGGTTGCACCGACCGTTGCCAGAACACCGGTGATGAGCGCGCCGAAGGTTCCGCCGACACCATGGACGCCGAAGGCATCAAGGGAATCGTCATATTTCAGCTTGGCCTTCATCATGACGCCCAGGTAGCAAACAACACCAGCGCCGACGCCGATGATCAGGGCAGCACCCGGTTGAACGAAGCCGGCCGCAGGAGTGATGCCGACCAGGCCGGCGACTACGCCTGAGCCAAAGCCGAGGGCCGAGGGCTTGCCCGCATGGATCCATTCTGCGACCATCCAGGCGAGGCCGCCGGCAGCAGGAGCAATGGTTGTGGTGGCAAAGGCAAGACCGGCCAAACCGCCTGCAGCATCGGAACAGTTAACACCAACAATGGCGCTGCCGGCATTGAAGCCGAACCAGCCGAACCAGAGGAGACCGACACCCAGCATGGTGAGGGGAAGTGAGTGGGGAGCCATCCGCTCATGGGGGAAACCGTGCCGCTTGCCGAGGAAAATGAGCATCGCCAGGGCAGAGATACCGGAGGAGAGATGGACGACGGTGCCGCCGGCAAAGTCCAGGGCGCCTTTCTTGAAGAGCCAGCCGTCAACCATCCAGACCCAGTGGGCAAGCGGATCGTAAACGAGGGTGGTCCAGAGCAGGACGAAGAGGCAGTAGGCGGAGAACTTGATTCGCTCGGCCAGCGCACCGGATACGAGTGCCACGGTGATCATGGCGAACATGCACTGGTACATGGCAAAAACGTACTCCGGGATGGAGCCGGGCTCGGTCGTCACGTTCTGGAAGAGGGTGTAGACCGGCGCACCGTCCTTGAAGGTGATGAGGCCGTTCAGCATCACCTTGCTCAGGTTGCCGAGGAGACCGCCGAAGGCGTCGGGGCCGAAGGCGAGGGAATAGCCGATGATCGCCCACTGCACCCCGACGATCCCCATGGCTACAAAAGAGTGCATCATCGTGGAAAGGACGTTCTTCCCGCGGACCATGCCGCCATAGAAGAGGGCAAGGCCGGGGATCATGAAGAGGACCAGGGCCGCCGAGGTCAGCATCCAGGCGGTGTCGCCGGTATTGAGCACCGGATCGACGTTTTTCGGGGCTGCGGCGGCAGGTGCAGCAGCGGCAGGTGCAGGAGTTGCGGCCGGAGCAGAAGCGGCCGGAGCGTCGGCAGCAGCGGCTGGAACTTTGGCCGGCTCTTCAGCCAATGCTGCAACGGGGGCCATAACGGCAGTTATGACCAGAAGCAGCTTTATAAACGACAGTTTGATTTTCATGATAACCTCCACTATACCTTTAGATATCTTTGTTTAAATGGCTTCCGCCCCTTTTTCACCGGTCCTGATCCTGACAGCCTCATCGAGCGGCAGAATGAAAATCTTGCCGTCGCCGATGCGACCTGTCTTGGCGGTGTTTTCGATGGTTTCAACCACCTTGGCCACCAGTTCGTCGTCCACGGCGATCTCCAGCTTTACCTTCGGAATAAAGTCCACCACGTATTCCGCTCCGCGATACAGTTCGGTATGCCCTTTCTGGCGGCCAAACCCCTTCACCTCGCTGACCGTGATCCCTTCGATGCCGATTTCATTCAAGGCATCCTTGACCTCGTCCAATTTAAACGGTTTGATAATGGCTTCGATAAGTTTCATTGTTTACTCCCCCTTTGCTAGCTTTACGATTATGGAATCTCGCCCTCTTGAAAAATGCGGGGGCATTGCTGCCCCCATTACATTGAAGGAGACCTAGGGGAAGTTGATATCGAGCTGGGTAGTAAAGGTATTGTTGCCCGCCAGCGCTTTTTCCTTGTATATGTCATAGCCGAAGATCACGGAGACGTTCTTGGCAAAGGCCCAGGAAACACCGACGTTCACGGCGCCCATGACGTTGTTGCCGCCCATGTAATCCACCGCCAGCCAGAGTTTGTCGGAAATCTCGCTCATGGTCCTGTCCCAGGAGAGAAGGACACCTTGATTCTGCGACTTGCTCGGATCCAGCCGTGTATCCTGGAAAGCATTTTTGGAGCCGCGATAGTAACCTGCAGAAACCCTCCCCAGCGAAGGAACAGGGCCGATTGCAGGAATGGTCTTGGCCGCCAGGCCATAGATTATGTTCTGCCCCGAGACCACGAAAGGTGCGTTGCCTGCTGGCTGGGTCGGACCAATGTTGTACATGCCGAAGGCAAGGGCCGGAGATAATTTGAAAAGGGATTCTTCGGGAGTGCCGATTTTGAAATTGCCCATCAGCGGGTGGTTGTCGTTCGGGTTATTGGCGATGACCAGATAGTCAACACCAATTTCCATCTGCAACTTCTCGAAGGGAAGGATACCCGCGGTGAGGCCGATGTCCATTACGTTTGCGTCCCTGGTGGAAGACGGGGAGGGAGCTGACTTGGCTACTCCGGAAGCGCGGAAATAGTTGTCGATGCCGAGGTGCAGGGTCTTGTACCCCTGGACGTCCGTGGAAGGGATCCATATTTGTGTTGAAGGGGTTGCCAGGGCAGCACCCGCTGCTGCACTTACCAGCATCATCGCTAACGCAAGAACTTTCATGATCTTTTTCATTTGCATACTCCTTTGTAATTAAATTTAAATTATTTACCTACTGTACCACTCTGTACCACCGAGTAAACCGCTTGCAGCTCCATTGCCCCCTTTCCATGTTCTAAATAGTGTCCATCCGGAAACTCCGGATGAGAAACTATTGGTTTCCAATTCGGAAACGAGGGATTTTTCGTCCTGGCAAGGAAATCGAGGGGTTGCGCGGAGGCGTACATCGGTACGCCGCACAAGCAAGCCTGAAGATTGACACCGCCAGGGCGGAAAAGAACCGTTTCCGGATGGAAACTAAATAAAAAAGCGCCTCCCACCATGCGGTGAAGAGGCGCCGTTGCCTGTACCATCTGTTCAAATGCACAACACTGTGCGTCAATAATTTACGAAAATGCTAAAAGCACAAGCCGTGCCACATGTATTTGCAAAATGAATTGTCAAATAATTACGAATTGTTACAAAAAAGTCAGAAAATCATGACAATAAAAAGCGGGGCCGATCTGCACTCTTGGCCCCACTTCTGATTATTTTTTATGCAGCTCTGCGTTTCATTTCCAGGCAGCTTTTCACGCCGCTTTCAGACCGCTATGTTCGGACTTGTAAAGCCGGCGCAGGTCCTTATCGCTCAGCGGCCGCTTCATCCGCTGGGCAATGGTTCGAACCTGCTCCATGAGGCAGACCGCCTCTTTTCTGTTAACAGCAATGCCCATATTCCTGTAACGCTCCACCAGCCCGCTGGTGCCGGAATGCTTGCCGACGACGATATGCCGGTGCAGTCCGACCTCGGCCGGGTCGAAGCCTTCGTAGTTGAGCGGGTTTTTGAGTACGCCGTCTGCATGGAGCCCCGACTCGTGGGAAAAGACCCGTTCCCCTACCACCGCTTTCCAGGCCGGCACCGGCCGTTGGGAAGCCTTGCCGACAAAACGGGAGATCTCCACGAAGCGGTGGGTGTCGACGCCGGGATCGATGCCGCAGGCATGCTTGAGACCCATCACCACCTCTTCCAGCGCCGCATTGCCGGCCCGTTCCCCGAGTCCGTTGACCGTTGTGTTGACGAAGCGTGCGCCGGCCTTGATCCCGGCAATGGCATTGGCGGTCGCCATCCCCAGATCATTATGGGTGTGCACCTCGATATCCAACTCCGGCACCCCGCTGCGCAGTGCCCTGACCTTATCGTACATGGTAAAGGGATCAAGAATACCGAGGGTGTCGCAGAAGCGGAACCTGTCCCCTCCAAGCTCCCGGGTGATCTCCATCAGCTCGCAAAGAAAGCCGATGTCTGCCCGGCTGGCGTCCTCCCCCCCGACCGAAACGTAGAGGTTGTGCGCCTTGGCGAACCCCAGGGCGGTCTTCAGCTGCTCCTTCACCCACTCCCTGCTCTTGCGCAGCTTGTGGGCAATCATCTGATCGGATACGGAAAGGGAGATGTCGACAGCCGTGATGCCGCAGTCGAGACTGGCCTGGATGTCGGGAATGACTGCCCGGTTCCAGGTGATGAGGCGGGCGGACAGTCCCAGATCGACAAGGGCGCGGATGGAATCACGCTCCTCCTCTCCCATGGCCGGAATGCCGCATTCCAGTTCCTGCACGCCGATGGCATCGAGCATCCTGGCGATGGCAATCTTCTCCTTCTTGCTGAAGACCACTCCGGCGGTCTGCTCCCCATCCCGTAGCGTCGTGTCGTCGATGATGATGTCACCGTGCACCATATTTTTCATAGCCGCTTCCTCCCCAAACAACAGAAAGGCCCCGACCGTAAAGATTGTTCGATGTTCTAAGTTCGAAGTTCTATGTTTAAAACCTAGAACCTTGAACGTAGAACATTGAACCGTTTCTTCGGTTCCGGGGCCTCGTTGCCGCGTGTCCAACTTCTTAAATTGCTCAAGCAATAGGCATGCCAGCACCTGAAAGCCGTTAAACACAGGATACCGACGTGGAAGAGAGGAACTTGTGCCTCTTTTTTACACAAACATGATCTACTTTGTGGAATTGTACGCCGAACTAAAGCTGGACCGGACAGTTGCGGTATGGTATGAATTGGCCATGCTCAAAAGAATCAACCTTCTGCGCGAATTCTCGATCCCCCTCCTGGCCGGGGTGCTGACCGCCCTGGCCTGGGCCAACGTTGCGCCGGACAGCTACCACAAGTTCAACCACGACCACTTCCTGGGGCCGCTCAGTTTTCACTTCGTCACCAACGACATCTTCATGGCCTTCTTCTTCGCCATCGCCGCGGTTGAGATAACCCAGAGCTGCCTGCCCGGCGGAGACCTGAACCCCATCAAAAAAGCGCTAAATCCGCTACTGGCGACCGCTGGCGGGGTAGTCGGGCCTGTCGGGGTCTACCTGGCGCTGAACAGCTTGGCCGGCTCTCCGGCCCTGACCAACGGCTGGGGTATCCCCACCGCCACGGACATCGCCTTCGCCTGGCTGGCGGCGCGCCTCATTTTCGGTAAAAACCACCCGGTCATCGCCTTCCTGCTCCTCCTGGCCATCGCCGACGACGCCATCGGCCTGGTGATCATCGCCCTCTTCTATCCCGACCCGGTCCTCCCCGTTGCGCCGCCCTGGCTCATACTCACCGTAGCCGGAATGCTGATCTCCTTTATTCTGCGCAGGAAGCAGGTGAAAAGCTACTGGCCATACATCCTCTGCGGCGGCGTCACAAGCTGGTTCGGACTGTTCAAGGCGCACCTTCACCCGGCCCTGGCGCTGGTCTTCATCATTCCGTTCCTGCCTCACCCCCCGAGGGAGGCCAAACACATGTTCGAAGAGGACCCAAAGGATTACTCTCCCCTGGCCCGGTTCGAGCATGAATGGAAGATCATCGTCGACTTCGGCCTTTTCATGTTCGGCCTCGCCAATGCGGGGGTCGGATTTTCCGCCATGAATACGGTCACCTGGCTGGTTTTCTGCGCGCTTTTGTTCGGCAAGGTGACCGGCATATTTGTCTTTGCGCTCCTCGGAGAGAAGCTCGGCTTTCCCCTTCCCCTGGGGATGGGAAGAAGGCATCTGCTGGTTGCCGGCATAATCGCCGGAATCGGTTTTACCGTGGCCCTGTTCGTCGCAGGTGAGGCTTTTACCGATCCCGTCGTGCAGGGGGCGGCAAAGATGGGGGCGATCTTAAGCATCGCCGTCTTCCCGGTCGCCATGGCGACAGCGAAGCTTCTGGGCATCAGGAAAAGGGGGTGAACCGGACAGCCGAATGGGGAAATCCGCCCAGAAATTACGTAGAGAAATTATGCTTGACAGGAAAATACGAAAGCGTATATTCCCACAAAAATCCATAGCAACTGTAGCCGAGACCCACGTAAAAACGTGGGTGCGGGGGACCCAATCTTTCGGGGCGAATTTCAGGCACCACTCAACGTCGAGCGGTGTTTGAATAGGACACTTTCAAGTCCGAGCCCGACAGCTAACCTCGTAGGCATGTGGAAGGACATGTGACAGCGCCTGAAAGCCGCCGGTCTTTGTGCCGTCGGCTTTTGTTTTGTCACCCGCAAAGACGCGCCCATCCCCCACCTGCCCCCGGTTTGCAAAGGCGGAAACTCACCGTATAGTATCAACGGAGGCAGCATGAAACCGAACAGCAACGAAACGGAAAAACCGAATATATTCGTCAGAATCTGGCGCGCAGTCGTCGGCGCCCCCAAGCAGATCAAGGACCCCCACCTGTTCCACAAGATGTCCCTGATCCCGATCCTCGCCTGGGTCGGGCTCGGCGCGGACGGCCTGTCGTCGTCGGCATACGGCCCTGAAGAGGCGTTCCGGGCGCTCGGGCAGCATACCTACCTGGCGCTGCTCCTGGGTCTCGCCACCGCCGTCACCGTCTTCATCATCTCCTATGCCTACTCCCGCATCATCGAGCATTTCCCCCACGGCGGCGGTGGTTACATCGTCGCCACCCACATGCTCGGGGAAAAGGCGGGGGTCGTCTCCGGCAGCGCCCTGCTTGTGGACTACGTACTGACCATCACCGTCTCCATCGCCGCCTGCGTGGACGCCATATTCAGCTACCTACCCCTCGGGTTTGCCCACTACAAGGTCCCCTTCGCCTGCTTCCTCGCCCTGTTTCTGATCATCCTCAACATCCGCGGGGTGAAGGAATCCATTGCGGTTATGGCGCCGATCTTCGCCACCTTCGTCGTCACCCATCTGCTCATGCTGATCGACGGAGTCTTTACCCACACGGATCGTTTCGCCCCTCTCGCCGGTGACTTCCGAACCGGTCTCCACCACGACATCTCCACCATCGGCATATTCGGCATCATGCTCCTGTTCCTGCGCGCCTACTCCCTCGGCGGCGGAACCTATACCGGAATAGAGGCGGTCTCCAACGGATTGCAGATCATGCGGGAGCCGCGGGTCCAGACCGGCAAACGCACCATGATCTACATGGCAACCTCGCTCGCCTTTACCGCCGGCATCCTGTTCGTCTGCTATGCGCTCATCGGCATAAAACCAGTTGAAGGGAAGACCCTCAACGCGGTGCTGGCCGACGTGCTGTTCGCCGACTGGCCTTTTGGAGGCCTCATCGCCTTCATCACCATATTCTCCGAGGGGGCGCTGCTGCTGGTCGCTGCCCAGACCGGTTTCGTGGACGGGCCGCGGGTCATGTCCAACATGGCGGTCGACTCCTGGTTTCCGCACCGTTTCGCAGCCCTTTCCGAACGGCTCACCATGCGCAACGGCATCGTCCTCATGGGAAGCGCAGCCATCGCCCTGCTCATCTACACCCAGGGGTCGGTGGCGGCCCTGGTGGTCATGTACTCCATCAACGTCTTCGTCACCTTCTCCCTCTCTCAGCTGGGGATGTCACGCTTTTTCATCCAGAGAAGAAAAGAAGACCCGAAATGGAAGCAGCATCTCTCCGTCCACCTGGTCGGTCTGGCCCTCTGCGCCACCATCCTCGTCATCACCACGGTGGAGAAATTTGCCGAGGGCGGCTGGATGACGCTCCTCATCACCTCGGTGGTGATCGGACTCTGCTACATGATCAAGGGCCATTATGTGAAAGTGCGCAAGGGGGTTGCCGAGCTGGACGAGTCGCTTCTCGATTTCCCCACATCAGGCCCGGTCAACACGTCTCCTGTCAACAAGAACGAGCCGACCGCCATCCAGCTGGTTTCCGGCTACAGCGGCTTTGGCGTCCATACCCTCCTTTCCATCGTCACCACCTTTCCGAAAACGTATAAAAACATCATCTTCGTCTCGGTGGCGGTCATCGATTCAGGCTCTTTCAAGGGGGCTGAAGAAATCGAGGCACTGGAGGAATCGGTGCGGAATGGGCTGGAAAAGTACGTGGACCTGGCACGCCGGCTCGGCTTCGCCGCCGACTACCGGATGGAGGTGGCAACGGACGTGGTGGAAAGCGCCATGACCCTGTGCAAGGAGATCGCCGAAGAGTTCCCCCGTTCAACGGTCTTCACCGGCCAGCTAACCTTCCGCCTGGAGAAGTTCTACCACAAGATGCTCCACAACGAGACCGCCTTCGCCATCCAGCGCCGCCTCCAGTGGGACGGCATCACCACGGTGATCCTGCCGATACGGGTGAGGGTCTGATTTGCTAGCGTAAAGTTGTTGCTGCGGTCGCCCACTCCACCTCCGGCCCCTGGCCGACGGCTCCATGCTCCTCCCCGCGCAGGCGGAAGTATTCCTCCGGCGTGTTGACGTTGCTGAAGGAGGCGAAGGCCGGGTCGAACCCGGCCACCTCCTCCGCGTTCACCTTGTTGACGTTGGTGCGGTCGAAGAATGAGACTATCCTTCTCTCGCCGGTCAGGAGGGTCGCCTCGATGGCCGCCAGACACCCCTTGCCGTAGACCGCGTGGAGCGGCTCCAGGCCACCGTGGCTTTCCGGTATGAGCACCCCTCCCCTATCCGCCCGGCCGGCCAGGTGCCGGATCAGATCCGCGTTCAGGTACGGCATGTCGCAGGCAACGGCAAAGATCGCCGGGTTGGCACTGTGGGAAAGCCCCGAATGGATGCCGGCCAGGGCGCCCATCCCCGGAAAGAGGTCCGGCACCTTGCGGCATGGGAGAAAGGCATATTGCTCCGGGTTGTTGGTGACGAGGATCACCTCGTCGAAGAGCTCGGCCAGTTGGCGGTGGATCGCCTCGATGAAGCGCCCCCCCCGGTACGGCAGGAGCGCCTTGTTGCTCCCCATGCGGGCGGAGGCGCCGCCGGCAAGGATTACGCCGGTGACGCCGGGGATCGGGTGCGGGGCCCCTGTAGGGGCGCGGTCTCCGCGCCCTAGGCGGGGGCACCCCGCCCCTACAGATTGTTCAATAAGCAGCCGTTCCTGATGTGCATAGACCGTGAACTTGCCGCCCCGCACGTACCCTATGAGGCAGATCCCCGCATCGTCGCACATCCGCACTGCCAGGTCGGTCGGGGAGGTGCGGGAGGCGATGAGGGAGATGCCGAGCCGGGCCGCCTTTGCCGCCATCTCGGTGGAGACCCGGCCGGAGGTGACGAGCACCTTTCCCGCGAGCTCGATCCCCTTCAGGAGCGCTTCGCCGGCGATCCGGTCGAGGGTGTTGTGCCGGCCGATGTCCTCGGCAAAGAGGACGAGGTTTCCAAAGGCGTCCCCCACCGCGGCCGAGTGGATGCCACCGTGGCTTCTGTAGCCCTCTGCCCGCCGAGCCAGCTCCTCCATGAGGCGAAAGACGGCTGCCGGGGTGAAGCGATCGGTTCCCACCGGTGAAGTGGGTTCCGGCATATCCAGATTAAAAGTAATGCCGCTGCCGCAGCCGGAGGTGAGGACCGGCTTGAGCCGCTCGGGGAGATCCCCCCTGATCCGGACGCTGGCGATGCCGAAATCCTCGCATACCGAAAGCACGTTGAAGTCGGCGACGGACGCCACGAACCCCTGGAGGCGGAGAAACCCCGCCACCAGGAAGCGCAGCTCGTGCGGGGAGGCAACAAGGGTCGCAAGCTCCCGGCCGTTCACATGGAGGACCAGGGGAAACTCGCGCACCACCTCCCCGTCCCGCGGTTCCAGCCGGCCGTTTGTGTAAGTATGGATCGTTTTCATGTTATCCACAGTAAAAAGCCTCCATCCGCGGATTACGCGAATCATACATCATGAGGAAAGCAAAATCGTTTGCAACCATTCAGCTTTTCTTGGAGCGTAGGCTTCCAGCCTGTGTTTCAAGCGGATGTATAGCTTGAATAGCCTTTGGAGTCAAAACCTTTATTCGAGCATGAAGCCGCTCGAATCACGGGCAAGATGCCCACGCTCCATTGCGAATGAGCAATTTTTCGCACATTCACATCATTTCCCCCGTTCGAACCCTTCCCTCGTGGCCAACAGATCGAGATGCATCGTTGCCAGGTCCTCGGCATCGAGGGGTACGCCGGCGTGCCCCTTGCGTGAGTCCCGCGTCTTGATGTAGCGGCTGCAGCTGCGGCAGACGTCCACCCGCACAGGTCCGTCCCCCGCCTCGAAGTAGGAGAGCTTCTCCGCCTCCTCGCTGCCGCAGTAGGGGCACTTGATCCTGGTGAAGGGCCAAGTGAACGAGCAGGCCGAACATGAGAGGAAACGCCTCCCGTCCTCCCCGGCCAGCTCCGCCATGCCTGGGCGGGAGCCGCAGACCGGGCAGAACCCCTCCTTCCACCCCTCCACCAGCGCAGGCTCCACCGATTCGGCAAACTCCTCCAGGGCCGTCCTGAGGGCCGTCTCCAGGACGAACTCCAGGAGCGGGGGAGAGACACGGCAGACGGCAGACGCCTCCAGGATTGCCTCCCGCTCCCGCGCCAGGCATCCCCGGAAAAGCCGGGGGAGGTCGAGTCCGCCCCCGTAGAGCGCCTGCCGGAGGAGGGAAAGCTCGCCCTTTCCATCCCTCCCCACCGTCGTCATCACCTCGATGACGCTGTCGAGGAAGCGGGTGGCCCTGGCAGGGTCCACCGTCATCGCTTCCGGGGCGAGGAACGGGAATCCGAACCGCATCCGCTCTTCAGCGGTAAGGTGGGAGGTGCGGGAGAACGATATCCCCGTCTCCCCCTCCCGCCCTGCGACCGTGACATAGAGCTCGCGGAAGAGAATGAGGAGATCGGCGTACTCCGGTGTCTCACGGCATACATCGTCGAGAAAGGCCTTTTTTGCTGCTGTTCTTGTCATATAATACCCCACGTTCTCGATAGATTACAGACAATTCATTTGCGAATCGGACAGCGAAGGCTGCCCGTTTCCCTCATTCCCCCGCGACGTCCTTGTACCACTTCGGATGATGCTTCCTTGCCCAGGGCCTGGTCACCCTCCCCCAGAGCATGGCCTCGATGGTGCCGGGATTGCCGATGGTCGCCAGGTAGACGTGGACGATGACGAACATGACCGACAGGACGAAGAAGAGGCCGTGGACCAGGAGGGAGAGCTGGACGAGCCAGCGGGGGAAGGAGGCGGGTGACCAGATGAAGATTCCCGTGACGCCGAGGAGCAGTGTCGCCGCGCCGATGAAGAGCGCGAAGAGCTTCTGTCCGGGATTGTACTTGCCGATGTTGAAGTGGGTCGCCTTCCTGGAGAGGTAGCCGCCGCGCTGTTCTATCCAGCTCCGGTCGTCCGCGTCGAAGGCGGCGACCTCCTTCCGGTGGGAGAGGTACATATAGAGGGAGCTCAGGAAGAAGACGACCCCGGCGATCTTGTGGACCACGATGGCGTTTCGCCCCCCCCCGAACAGGGTGAAGTAGCCGTTGAAGAGCCGGGAATACAGGCCGAGCCCGGAGAGGAGGAGGGTGAAGAAGCTCCCCGTCACGATCCAGTGCAGGACCCGCTCCCGTGCGCTGAAACGCTCGATGTAGTTACTCATGGCTCCCCTCCTTGTTGTTGGTTTCGTCTTCGAGTTTCTTCGGCCCGATGGTCACATAGTGGAGCAGCATGGCGCCGACGCTCCCCCAGAAACCGAGAATGCCGAGCGGCTTTATCACGTCCTTCCAGAGGAAAATGGAGACGGGGATGGAAGGCTTCGCGGGGAGGCCGTACTGCTCCGGCTTCCCCTCCAGCGCATAGACCACACCGAGCCCCATCAGGTCGCTCTCCCCGTAGATGCTCTTCTTTGCCGCCTTGGCCCTGGCGACCAGCTCGCTACGGTTGCCGAACTGGATGGACTGGGTGGGACAGGCCTTGGCGCAGGCGGGGGGCATGCCGCCGGCCACCCGGTCCCCGCAGAGGTTGCACTTGGAAACCTTGTCGTCCGCACCGTAGCGGGGGATGTTGAAGGGGCAGGCGGATACGCAGTACTTGCATGAAATGCACTTCTCCCTGTTGAAGGCTACGATCCCCTCCTTTGTCCGGTAGAGGGCGCCAGGCGACGGGCAGACCTTCATGCAGCCGGCGTCGCCGCAGTGCATGCAGCGCTCGTTCAGGAAGAGCCATTTCACGCTGTTGCTATCCGCCTGCTCCACGAACCTGATCCGGTTGTAGAGGTTGGGGGTCAGGTCCCGGGGGTTCTCGAAGCTCCCCTGGTTGGCGGTCTTGTCCGCCTCCAGCTTGTTCCACTGCTTGCAGGCCACCTGACAGGAGCGGCAGCCGATGCAGCGGGTCGTGTCGATCAGAAATCCCTTTCTCGTCTCAGCCATCTCCCGTCACCCCTTTCTCTTGATCCCGACCATAAACGCCTTGGTTTCGGGAATCATGGTATTTGCATCGCCGGCAGTCGGCGTCAGCAGGTTTGCCGCATCCCCCACCCCCGGCGTGAACCAGCCGAAGCACCAGGGGAGTCCGACCTCGTGCACGGTCCGGCCGCCGATCTGGAACGGCCGCATGCGCGGAGTGACGACGGCCACCGCCTCGATCGCCCCCCTGACCGAGGCTACCTCTACGGTATCGCCGTTTCTGATCCCCTTTTCTTTCGCCAGCTCGACGCTCATCTCTACGAACTGGCGCGGCTGCAACTCCAGGAGCCACGGGGTATTGCGGGTCATGACCCCGGTCTGCCAGTGCTCGGTCACCCGGTAGGTGGTCCCCACGTAGGGGAAGCGGACGTCGCAGGTGGCGTAGGCGTCCTCGGCAAGCCCCGCGCTGGCGAAGAGCTTGATGGCCGGGTTGACCGTCTGCTTCGACATGAGGTTTTCCGGCACCGGGCATTCGAGGGGCTCGTAATGCTCCGGGAACGGCCCGTCCTTCATGCCGGGGCCGAACAGGGCGCCGAGCCCGTCGGGCCGCATGATGAAGGGCTTTCTCCCCTCCTTGGCGTCTGCCATGGGAGGCCAGGGGCCGTCGGGGACATCCCCCTCCCACTTGCCCACCTTTCCGTCGGGGAGGACGGCCGTCGGGTTCCAGTAGACGACCGCCTTCTTCACGTTGTAGGGCTTGCCGTCAGGGTCAACCGAGGCCCGGTTGTAGATGATGCGCCGGTTCACCGGCCAGGCCCACGCCCATTCGGGGAAGAGGCCGAGGCCGGTCGGGTCCTTCTTTGCCCGCCGCGCCATGAGGTTCCCCTTCTCGTTGTAGCTCTGGCAGTAGATCCAGTTGCCGCACGAGGTGGTGCCGTCGGCCTGGAGCTTGGCGAAGCCGTCGATGAGTTCCCCCTTCCTCCCCAGGGGTTTCTTCTCCCAGGGGGGAATCACCTTGGGTGGCGGTGGATTCTCACCAGGTTTCAGGGGCTTCGGCTTCTCCTCCACCTGCTCCAGGAAGGAGCCGTTGATCTCCTTCGCCACCGCATGGATGTCGACGCTGCGGATGGTGCCGTCGGCCCGCTTGAAGCCGTAGTTCCAGGTGAGGCTGGTGAGCTGCTCGGGGAGCGCCCCCCCTTCTTTGGTATAGAGTGCCTTGAGTTTGAAGAAGAGCTCGTTGATGATCTCCGCGTCCGGCTTCGACTGCCCCAAGGGCTTCACCGCCGCGTAGCGCCACTGGGCCCAGCGGCCGGAGTTAGAGATGCTTCCCTCCTTCTCGAAGGAGGCGGCCGCCGGGAGGAAGAAGACCTCGGTCGGCACCTTGGAGGACTCCATGCCCGGTCCTTTCCAGAAGGAGGCGGTCTCGTTGTCGAAGAGGTTGACCGTCACCATCCAGTCGAGCTTGGCGAGGGCCTTCCTCACCTTGTTGGCATTGCTCCCGGAGCAGGCCGGGTTCTGCCCCCAGGCGAAGAACCCCTTGAACTTGCCGCGGATCATGTTGTCGAAGATCATGAGCCAGGAGCCGTTCATCCCCGGATCGAGCTTGGGGAGCCACTGGTAGCCGAAGTCGTTCTCCTTCGTCGCCTTTGCCCCGTAGATCGCCTTCAGGTAGCTCGCGATGTACTTGGGGCGGTTCTGCCACCAGTTGGCGCTCCGGAGGTCCTTCGTCTTCGGGGTGTGCTTCTCGTTGTAGGCGGAGAGGTCCTTGAGGTCGGCCGAAGGGACCGGGAGATAGCCGGGGAGGATATGGAAGAGGAGGCCGTGGTCCGTGGAGCCCTGGACGTTGGATTCCCCGCGCAGGGCGTTGATGCCGCCACCCGCCACCCCCATGTTGCCCAGAAGGAGCTGGATGATGGACATGGCGCGGATGTTCTGGGTGCCGACCGTGTGCTGGGTCCACCCCATGGCGTAGAGGGACGTCCCCGCCCGGTCCGGCGCGCCGGTGGATGCGTAGGCCTTGTATACCTCCAGGAGCTTATCCTTGGGGGTGCCGGTGATCTGCGACACCTTGTCGGGGGTGTAACGTGCGTAGTGCCGCCGCAGGAGCTGGAAGACGCAGTTCGGGTCCTTGAGGGCCGGGTCCCGCAGCACGTTGTCGTCCCCGTCCTTCTGGAATCCCCACGCCTTCGGGTCGTAGCTCCGCTTCTTCGGGTCGTAGCCGGAGAAGAGGCCGGCAAGCTCCCCCGGCAGCTTGAATTCCGGGTTCACGAGGAAGGAGGCGTTGGTGTAGTTCTTCACGTACTCGTCGAAATAGAGCCTGTTCTCCAGGATGTAGCTGATCATCCCGCCGAGGAAGGCGATGTCGGTCCCCGAGCGAAGCGGCGCGTAGATGTCCGACTTCGAGGCGCTGCGGGTGAAGCGGGGATCGACGCAGATCACCTTGGCGCCCGCGTCCTTCGCCTTCATGATCCAGCGGAAGGAGACCGGGTGGTTCTCCGCCGGGTTCGCCCCCATGATGAGGATTACGTCCGCATTCTTGAAATCGATCCAGTGGTTCGTCATTGCACCGCGTCCAAACGACTCTGCCAGAGCCGCTACAGTTGCGCTGTGTCAAATGCGCGCCTGGTGTTCGATATACACCAGGCCCAACCCCCTCAGGAATTTCTGGTACAGGTAGCACTCCTCGTTGTCGAGGGCCGCGCTTCCCACCGAGGCGATCCCCATGGTCCGGTTCACCACCGCATCGATCTCCTTCTCCACCTCGACGCCCGCCACCTTCTCCTTCACCTTGATCTTCGATGTGGGGACGAAGGAGGCGTCCCTGGTTTTCTTCACCCTTTTCGCGATCTCGTCGATGGCCCACTCCCAGGTGACCGTCTGCCACTCGTGCGAGCCGGGGGCCCGGTACATCGGCCGCGTCACCCGCGCCGGGTTGTCCCGGAGCTGGTAGACCGACGAACCCTTCGGGCAGAGGCTCCCCTCGCTGATCGGGTGATCGGGGTCCCCCTCGATGTTGATGACGCTGCCGCTGAGCGTGTGGACGATCATCCCGCACCCCACCGAACAGTAGGGGCAGATGGTCGTCGTCTCTTTGGCGTAGCGGATGGCGAGCTCCTCCGCCTTCGCTTCGACCGGCGCGAGGTTCAGGCCCAGGGTGGTCGCCGCCACCCCCGCCCCCGAGATCCTGAAAAAATCCCTTCTTGAGATACCCATGAATCTTACCTCCCTGGTTTTAATTCTCCTGATTAGCCGCCCGCTCCCTTCGGTCGCTCAAGACGTTACCCTTTCGATTCCGGTTTTCTTAGCGTCTTTGCGGTTCGAAGGTTTTCCATAAAATAACAATGTTTAAAATTTATGTTTAAATTCTCTTTTAATTTCGCTATGATTTGATAATGTTTTAACACAAAGCAACAAATGTTCCATTTTTCAAAACATCGGTTTATCAAACTCAACCCCTTGATTTTGCGTCTATGAAGAATCCTGGCGGAAGAATTGAGGGGGAGCTGACGCAGAGGGGAGCGGGTACTTTTTTCCGCTCGCCGGGTCATTATTACCCTTAAGGAACTGTAAACAATAACATGGGCATCTTGCATCTCATCTTCAGGTCATCTTTAGCCGATCTTCAATCGCCAAATCCTCAACGTAGCCGTGCTACGTCTGCGGTTTAGCTCAATCAGTTCGGCCAAATCCGACCTAAATCTGAGCGCAATTTTGACCATGTTATTCATTTACAGCTCCTTAGTATCCAGGAAACGGGAGAGGTGGAAACAGTGGTGCAGGGAGGAAAGGTATACATCTGCGACGACGAAGAGGAGATGCGCCGTTACTTGAGGAAGATACTCCATTCCCACGGCTTCACCGTCGAGACCTTTGCTGGCGGGGGAGCACTCCTGGAGCGGCTGGAGAGTGAAGAAAACGGCGCCCCGGACATCCTCCTCCAGGACATCCGCATGCCGGAGCTGGACGGCATCGAGGTCCTGAAACGGGTGCGGAAACTGCGGCCATCGCTGCCGGTGGTGATCATGACAGGCTACGGCACCATCGATTCGGCGGTGGAAGCGATCAAGCTCGGGGCGTACGACTACATCACCAAGCCCTTTCCCAAGGAAAAGATTCTCGGGGTGATGGTGAAGGCCCTGGAGCGGGAATTTCTGTTGAGCGAGAACAGGGGGCTCAAAGAGGAGCTTTGCAGGCAGTCATCACCGGGAGAGATAGTCTTTGCCAGCGAAAAGTTTCGCGATGCCTTCGAGCTGACCCTCCAGGTGGCGGGAAGCGACGCGAACATCGTCATTCGCGGGGAATCGGGAACCGGCAAGGAACTCATCGCCCGGGCCATACACCACAACAGCCCGCGCAGGTCATGCCGCTTCCTTTCCGTCAACTGTGCCGCCCTCTCCGACACCCTGCTGGAAAGCCAGCTGTTCGGCCACGTGCGCGGCGCCTTCACCGGCGCCGTTACCAGCCAGAAAGGGCTCCTGGAAGAGTCCAGCGAAGGGACCCTTTTTCTGGATGAGATCGGCGACATAAGCCCGTCTCTCCAGGCCAAGCTGCTGCGGGTCATACAGGAGAGGGAATTTCTGGCTGTAGGCTCCACAAGGCCGAAATCGGTCGATGTCCGCTTCGTGGCCGCCACCAACAAGGACCTGGAAAGGGAAGTGAAGGCCGGACGTTTCCGCGAGGACCTCTACTACCGTCTGCACGTCATCAGCATCAACCTCCCCCCCTTGAGGGAAAGGAAGGAAGACATAGTACCGCTCGCGGAGCATTTCCTGGCCAAGTATGCACGGCGCACGCGAAAACGGGTAAGCGGCATAACCGTCGATGCCCTCCGCCTCCTTGCCGGATACGACTGGCCCGGGAACGTCAGGGAGCTGGAAAACGTCATCGAGCGGGCCGTCATCCTGGCAAGGGGGGAACGGCTCACGGCGGAGCTCTTCCCCGTGAGAAACTCCGCAGACGCCCCGGCGCCCCATCCCGAAACCGAAGCCATCTCGCTGGAGAGCGCCGAACGGGCCCACATCATGAAAATACTGGGGAAGAGCGGGTTCCACAGAACCCGCGCGGCCGAAGTCCTCGGCATCACCCGCAAGACCCTGAGCCGCAAGATTGCCGAATACGCCATTGAACTCCCCTGCGACACGTCCGACGACGACTGACCAGGAGCATGAATGCCTCCGCTACGTTTCTCCATAAGGACCAAGCTGACGATCGGCGCACTGGTGCCGCTCTTCGTCGCCATACTCGTCTGCTCCCTGGCAGGCGTCTACATCATCAATTCCGGCATCGTCAGACAGGCCCAGGACAAGGTGAGGATCGATCTCAACTCCGCCCGGGAGGTCTATCTCAACGAGATCGCCCACATCCGCGACGTGGTGAGATTTACGGCCAACACCCCCTCTGTGTCGCTGGCAATCTCGCGGAGCGACCGCCTGGCCATTGCCACTTTTCTCTCCGCTCAGCGCGAAAACGAGCAACTGGATATCCTTACGGCCGTGGGACTCGACGGGCGCGTCCTCTTCCGGGCCAGGAACCCGGCGGTCTTCGGCGACAACCGCATCGCGGACCAGCTGGTAGCGCGGGCTCTCAGGGGCGAGGTGCTCGCCGGCACAGAGGTCATGCCCCCCGGTGAGCTGACGAAGGAAGGGGAGGAGCTGGCACGGCAGGCAACCATCAGGGTGGTGCCGACCCCCCGGGCGAGACCCGCCGGCAAGGAGGCCGAACATGCCGGCATGCTGCTGGTCGCCTCGGCGCCGGTGAGGGACGCAGCGGGGCGCATCGTCGGCGTCCTCTACGGGGGGACCCTCCTGAACGGCAACAACGTGCTGGTGGACAAGATAAAGAGAATCGTCTACGAGGGGGTCCAGTTCCACGGGGAGGATGTGGGAACCGCGACCATCTTCCTGGACGATCTCCGCATAACCACAAACGTGCAGACCATGGATGGACGAAGGGCCATAGGGACCAGGCTCTCCGAGGAGGTCTACAACCGCGTCATCGCCAACAGGGAGAAGTGGGTGGACAGGGCCTTCGTGGTCAAGGACTGGTACTTTTCCGCCTACGAGCCGATCCTGGACCTGAACGGCGCGGTCGTCGGCTCCCTCTATGTGGGGATGCTGGAAAAACCCTACTCGGGGATCAAGAAGAAGGTGAACCTGATCTTCGGGGGGGTGCTGCTCCTGGGCTCCCTGATAGGCCTCGCCGTCTCCGGCTTCATCGGCAGGCGGCTGGCGCACCCCATCCGTGAGCTGCAGATGCTGGCGAGGCGCTTCTCCACCGGCGAGCGGGGGGTGGAGATCGCCGTGACGACCGGAGACGAGATCGGCGACCTGGCGGGCGAATTCAACAACATGACCAGGAATCTCATCCAGCGAGAGGAGGAGATCAGGGAGCTGAACCGCGAACTGGAGCGGAAGGTGCGGGAGAGGACGGCGGAGCTGGAAGAGAAGAACCTCCTCCTCATCAAGGCAAGGGAAGAGCTCGTGCGGGCCGAGAAGCTCGCCGCGATCGGTGAGCTGGCCGCCGGCGTAGCCCATGAGATAAATAACCCCATGGCAATCATCCGGGGAAACTCGGAAATCCTGCAGATGGACATCCATCCTGAAGATCCGAGCCGCGAAGAGGTGGATATCATCGCGCAGCAGGTGTGGCGCGTGGAGCGGATCGTCGCCAATCTCCTCCGGTTTGCGCGCCGGGAGCGCAAGCACCCGGGGAAGGCGGACGTCAATCGGATGCTGGACGAGATTCTGACCCAGGCGGGTCACCAGGTGCCACTGGAAGGTATCACCTTCAGGAAATGCTTCGCCCCCGACCTCGCCGACATCGAGGGGGACCCGGACCAGCTGCGGCAGGTATTCACCAACCTCATCCTCAACGCCATCCATGCAATGCCCGAGGGGGGGACGCTTTGCATCGCAACGCGTCAGGTTCAAGGTTCAGGGTTCGGGGTTCGAGGTTCTGAAGGAAAAAGCATCGAACATCACGCATCGAACGTAGAGCCTAGTGCAGATATTGTGGAAATCAGCATCACCGACACGGGGATCGGCATCCCGCCGGAAAACCTGGAGCAGATATTCAACCCGTTCTTCACCACCCGGGCGAGCGGCACCGGTCTGGGACTGTCGGTCTCCTACGGTATCGTGAAGAGCCACGGCGGCAAGATCGAGGTGACCAGCGAGCAGGGAAAGGGGAGCGCGTTCCGGGTCACCCTCCCCCTGATGCAGGGGCGGTGAAACCGCTATTTCCCCTCGACCATATCGTCCGCATATTTGAGCATATCTGCCTTCCTACGATGATTTGATTCATGTTGAAAGGGTGAAGTAAAAGGTCGCCCCCTTGCCCGGCTTCCCCTCGGCCCACACCCTCCCGCCGTGGCGGTGGATGATCCGCTCCACCGTGGCGAGACCGATGCCGTGGCCCCTGAATTCATCGGCGCCGGGAAGTCGCTGGAAAGGGATAAAGAGCTTGCCGGCATACGCCATATCGAAGCCTGGCCCGTTGTCCCGGACGAAATAGGCAGGCTTTCCATCGACTTTTGCCGTATCGAACTCGATAACCGCCGCCTCCCGCGCGCCGGTGTATTTCCAGGCATTGCCGAGGAGGTTGTTCAGGACAACCCGCAACAGATTCGCGTCGCCGTTGACCGTTATACCTTCAGCGATCAGTAGCTTGACCCGGCGGCCCGGCTCGACCAGTTTCAGCTCCTCAGCCACCTCATGCGCCATGGCGGAGAGATCGACCGTCTCCCTGCGCGGCTCGACGTGGGCCAGGCGGGAGAAGTTGAGCAGGGCGTCGATGAGCTTGTTCATGCTCAGGGTCCCGTCATTGATCTCCTGCAGATAGCCCTGGCACTGGGCGTTCAGAGTATTGCCGCACGACTCCTGAATGATCTGGCAGTAGCCGTTGATGACCGTCAGGGGCTTGCGCAGGTCGTGGGAAACCGAGTAGCTGAACGCCTCCAGTTCCCGGTTGGCCATTTCCAGCTCGAAAGCCCGCGCGGCCAGGTTGGTGTTCAGGATTTCGATCTCCTCCTCGGCCCGTTTGCGTTCAGTGATGTCGTTAATCATACTGAGTATGTACTTTTCACCATCAAAATCGATGAATTCCGCAGACATCAAACCTACGAGACTCTTGCCGGCTTTGCATCTCAAGCTGATTTCAACGTCACGTGCCGTTCCTTGCTCTTCCAGCATCCGTAACGCCACGTTCCGCTCCGCCGGACTTCCCCATAGTCCAAGTTCCAGCGAGGTACGGCCGATTATTTCTTCACGTTGATACCCCAAGATCCGCACGCACGTTTCATTGACATCGATGAATCTCCCTTCCTCCAGGGTAGTAATACCAAGGAGGGCGGGAACGGCATGGAATACCGTTAAAAACTTCTTCTCGGATTTACGGCGCGCTTCTTCCGCCCGTTTGCTTTCGGTCACATCGACCATGACGGCGAGCGAGCGGACGATCTTCCCCTCGCTGTCCAGTTCCGCTATGGCGGACAGGAGGACGTCCAGTATTTCGCCGTTCTTCTTCACGATCTGGTACGGAACGTCCTTGCAGGAGCCAGTGCGGAAAAATTCGGGAAGAACATCCTCAGTGGCATAGGAACGGGATGCCGCCGTGAGAAATTCCGTTGATTTTCGGCCGAGCACCTCGCTTCTCTCATAGCCGAGAGTTTCGAGCCAGTAATTGCTGACACTGACCAGCCGCCCCTCATGATCGATGGAATGGAGCATGCTCGGGGTATCGTTGTAGAGGCGGCGAAAGCGCTCCTCGCTGTGGCGCAGCTCTTCTTCAGCCTTTTTACGGGCGGTGATGTCGTTCACCAGGCTCAACAGACATCGTTCCGCGCCAATTTCGATGATCTCCGCCGAATAGAGGCCGACGATAAAGGTGCCGGATTTGTCCCTGAAACCGATCTCCAGATCGCGCACCTTCTTTCCCTCCGCCAGCATCCGCAGCACCATGGCCCGGTCTTCCGGGTTCTGCCAGATGTGGAGCTCCAGCGAGGAACGGCCGATCACCTCGTCGCGCCGATAGCCCAGCACCCGTTCGAATGCCTCGTTGACCTCCATGTACCTTCCGTCTTCAAGAGAGGCGATGACGAGGACGGTCGGAGTGGCCTGGAAGGCCAGGGAGAACTTCTGCTCTGATCTGAGAAGCGACTCCTCCACCCGCTTGCGCTCGGTGACATCCTGGCACACGACCAGGACGTTGAGCGCACCGTTCAGGTCGTACACCGCCTGCGCTAATTCCTCCACCCAGAGCAGCTCGCCATCTTTGCGGATCTTGCGAAACTGCCAACGATGCACCTGATCGGGGCTCTGCAAGCACCTGTGCAGCTGCTCGGCCACGGCAGGGCGATCGTCTTCATGGAACAGCTTCAGCACCGACTGACCTTCCAGTTCGTCTGTCGTGTAGCCCAGTTGACTTGCGCACAATGGATTAACCGAGAGCATATTCCACTCAGTATCGAGGGTAACGATCATGGTCGGGTTGTCTCGAAACAAGGCCCGATAGCGTGCTTCGCTGAAGCGCAGGGCATCTTCCACCTTTTTGCGCCCGGTGATGTCGCGCGCCACTTTTGAGAAGCCCCGCAGGTTCCCGTTTTCGTCACGCAGTGCGGTAATTATCACATCGGCCCAGAACCTGCTCCCATCCTTGCGGATCAGCCACCCCTCGCCTTCAACCGGTCCCCCGGCTGCGGCTTTTTTCAGTTCATCTGCGGGCTTGCCTGCATCGCGCTCCTCTTCTGAATAAAAACAGGAGAAATGTTTGCCGATGATCTCCTCCGCCCGATAACCATTCAAGCGCTCGGCCCCCTCATTCCAATTCAGGACATTTCCCCGGGCGTCGAGCATGAAAATCGCGTAGTCCTTCACGCATTCCACCTGTATGCGAAACAGCTCCTCGCTGTCCCGAAGGTGTGACTCATACTGCTTGCGGAGAGTGATGTCGCTGACGAAGGCCAGAACAAAGACACCGTTTATGGTTTCGATAAAGCTCAGGCTGAGTTCCATGGGAAACTCGCTTCCATCCCGGCGGAGTCCGGCAAGGTCAATCAGCTGCCCCATCGGCCTGATCCTGGGCGCTGCGAAGAAACTCGCCTCATGCTCTTCATGGACCTTGCGGAAGCGTTCGGGAATGAGAAGGGCATGGGGCTTGCCGATGAGGTCCTTCTTTGGATAACCGAACATCTGCTCGGCGCGGGGATTGACAAGTAGAATGGTCCCGGAGTTGTCGATAACGACGATCCCTTCGGCAAGCGACTCCAGAAGGGTGCGTATCGTGACATCGCCCTGGAAAAGTCCGGAAGCAAAAGCTATTTGCCGCTGGATTCTCAATTCCTGTTCCTGGCTTGCCTTTTCCTTATCAAGGTCGGGTGTGGACATGGAGTTCCTCACTGCTCTGTTGCAGATGTGTAGTGGCGAAAACTTGTAATGTGAATGCTGTCATCGGCCTCGGCGATACATTAATTATCCGGAATTGTGTGCTTCGAGGGGCGGTTAAGGACCGGATGGCCAGTTAATACACACCAATATTACCATCAGAGGTGGATGGGGCAAGTGCGGAGTCCAAATATCCTTGACGCGGCCACTGCCAGAGCCGTCCCGGAAGCTGCCAAGGAAGATCCGTGCGTGCGGACGCTAAGTGGTCCGGTCTAAATCATTGAGGAGCTTGCTCGGAGATGTGCCGGGATATGACAGTAAAGAAACCGGAGAGATGACGAGACCGCGATCAAGAGATTGATGACGTGATAGAGCTAACCGGCCGACCGCTTGCGAGCGATCCGCGTTGAGCGGTTGGTTCGGCTATCTGGAACTAGCTTGATTTCCAAATGACAACCAACTGCATGAGCATATTTTTTCAGGGTAGCCAGAGATGGTGCATGCTTCCCGGCTGACTCCAAGCGGGAAACGGCGCTTTTTGTAGTTTCCATCCGCTCCGCTACCGCTTCTTGAGTAAGACCGGCCCTGGTGCGTGCGGAAAGCATCTCACGAACGAGCATGTACTCCTCTTCCAGGTTTTCGTATGCTTCTCTGAAGTCTTTCCGCTTCAGTGCCTTTTTGAGGAACGCCTCATGGTCATGGGAAACCGGTTCATATTTTAATTCAGTCATTCTGAACCTCCTTAAGCCTTTTCCGGGCAATTTTCAATTCTTGCACCGGGGTTTCTTGTGTTTTCTTTACGAACGCGTGGAGAACTACAACATGCTGACCAACGATGAAACAATAAAACGCACGTCCGATGCCTTCGCGGCCGCGTGGTCTCATCTCGAAAAGGCCGCCTCCCATTGCCCGTGAATGCGGCATGCGCAGATGTGGTCCGAACTCCATCAAAAGCTCCACAATGCGTGCAAAATCGGCCAATATGCCATCAGGCCAGGATTCGATTTCAGCTTTGACGCGTGGATGAAAATATTCGATGGTGTAGTTCATATGGGAAAGTTAGCATATTTGCTAACTTGCGTCAATTGCCTTTTCTGACGAGATTGAGACTGACAGCCATATCGGTCTAAAGTTTTTGTGAATTTCTCCGAAGAGTAAATATCGGGTTTTGCACCTAAACCGGATCATCCTTCCGCTGTTAACACGGCATTTACATTTTCAGGCGGCCTCACCATACATGGCCGGGATATTCTATCAACCAGCCCAGGAGGTGCAACATGACGACTCCGACTATTAAATATCTTCGCAGGGAACTGAAGGCTTCCATGGGTGATCGCAACAAACTGATCAAATTGCACTCCGTTATTACCGAATGCATAAACCGCACGTATGGCGAAGAGCAGGAAACGCTTCACAAATTCAGGCTGCAAGTAAAGAATGCCCTCAATTGCCGGCTGCTTGACAATTGGTGAACCGATGAAAGCCCCCACCGTGTAGAATAAGGACAAATCTATGAGCAAAGACCGTTACTGGCGGGCGATAAGCATCGACAGTATCTCGCCGGATTGTTTCCCCAGCGTGGCCCTGTATCTCAGGAGCGGCGGCAATTACGTGCTCTACAAAGATCCTGACAGGATGTTCACGATAGAGGACTATCTCCGCCTGGAGAGAAGTCTTACGGAGTTTCTCTATGTCCGGAGCGGCGACATGGAGATTCTCAACGAATTCATGGAGAGCAACTTGGCGGAAATGCTCGCCAGAAACGATCTCAGCAGCACCGCCAAGGGCAGGATACTCTATCAGACATCGGTGAACTGCGTGATCGACATGTTCGAATCACCGGAAACAGCCGCCAACCTGCTGCGATGCCGCAACATGATTCAGCATATCATGCAACATGTGGCAACAGATTCCCATGCCCTGGAATCGCTAAAAACGGTAATAGACCACAATTTCTATATCTTTGCCCATGCAGTCCAGGTAGCGGCCATCTCCCTGCTGGTCCATGAAAAGGTGTTTGAGCTGGCCCCTGACGAGTTGATCGATGTGGGGATCGGCTCACTTATCCACGATTACGGCATGACCTTCATCACCAGCGAGATCCTCGAAAAGAACGATGCCCTCTCCGGAATCGAATATTACAAGGTCAAGCAACACACCCAGAAAGGCTATGAGTATTTGAAGCGCTGCGAAAATTATAGCGGGGTAGTGCTCAATATTGTCCGTTACCATCACGAAAGATACGACGGAAACGGCTATCCGATCGGGCTGAAGGGTGATGATATCCCGCGAAGCGGACAAGTGACGGCGATTTGCGACGTTTACAGCGCCTTGATCATGGACCGGGCGCACCGCAAGGCGCGTTCCCATGCCGATGCGATCAAGGTCATGAGCGAAGAGGCCAAAAGCGGCGCCTTCAACCCGGATCTGTTCAATCATTTTGTGGCGATAATCAACGAGAGGCACCCTGCCTAGAAGGATTTCGATCTGATAAGTAATGACCCTTTTAACGGCTGCCGCTTCCGCATCCGCCCGAAGCCCTTCTTCCTCAAGAAAATCTTCGCTTTTTCTGGGGTTGACACCCATAAACAAATTGTTTATACTTGATCCATGATTACATCATCCGCGAACAAAGAAACAGAAAAACTCTTTGCGACGGGTAAATCAAAAAAGCTCCCTTCGGAAATTATCACACGCGCGATCATGCGTTTGACGCAGCTGGACAATGTTCGCGAGGTTTCGGATTTGCTGATACCTCCATCAAACCGCCTTGAAGCCCTTTCCGGCGATAGGGCAGGAAAGTGGAGCATCAGGATTAATGACCAGTGGCGTATATGCTTTATTTTTGCCAACGGCGAAGCAACTGATGTCGAAATAACCGACTACCATTAAGGAGAAATTTTATGGCTATCAAAAACGGCCTTCCCCCCATACATCCCGGGGTATTCCTGAAAGAAATACTTGATGAACTTGGCATATCGCAAAATGCTTTTGCTCATGCAATTGGCGTTTCACCTATGAGAATATCACATGTTATCAAGGGCTCTCGTCCGGTTACGGCTGAGCTGGCTTTGCTTTTCGGTAAGGTATTTAGCCAGACACCGACCTACTGGATGAATCTGCAGACCAGCTATGATCTGAAGACCGCTGAAAAAACACTGGGTCAGAAGATGCGCCAAGTGCAGCCACTTTCGCAGGCTGCGTAGGATTGTACACCAAGATAGTTTCCTGTGTGCAAGATCAATGACTAATCTCGCTGAAGAATCTACTGTCCCGTCGGGTCTAAATTTGTTTTCACAAACACATCGTGGCAAATTTCATACGTCTCAAACCGGTCAACGCTGGCTATTTTTTAAAATAGTCTAATTGCAACCCCCGCACAATCAGCTATTCTTGTTTTGATGAACTCAGCGATAAAGCCAAACCCTTCGCGAGGAGGGGAAAAGCGACGGGTCTTAATTGTTGAAGATAGCCGGGCTGCCAAAGGAAAACTTTCGGCAGCTCGGCTTTTTTTACGGGGGCGGACGCAAAGTGAAGGTATAACCGGAATTCCCAGGCCCCGCAATGGATATGTTCAGCGCTCGTATTCAGCATATCCCGGAGCGCGGGCATCCTGCCTGCGTTTCAGATGTTTTTTTAAGGTTCATTGGTGGCAGCGCCGGAAGAAGAATCCCCGAACTCCGTCAGGTGCTTCCGGTGGCGAAGCGGCACAAGCTGCCGCTGGAGGTCGGGATTGCGCCGCGCTTCGATGGCGAGACGCTTGAAATAGCCTTGCCACAGGGCGGCGCAGACATCTTCCTCCTTCGTGCTTCTGGGCGCACCGGCCAGCTCGACGCCACGCAGGAGCTTGACCCGCCCCCCTTCGCAGAACAGAGCCTGGCCGCGGCGCAGATCGTGGATCACCCAGGGGCGGTCAGCCAGACGGTCTGCAAAGTGGGGGGCCAGGAACGGCAGGACGTCGGTTTCCGGTTCGATCGGGGCATAGAATAACGTGGCGCCCCCTGACCACTCGACCTCCCGGAAGCGGACGAAACCGAGAAAACGGTGCACCTCCCGCTCTACACGCCGCGCCAGTTGCTGCACCGGCTGGACCAGCGGATCGGCCTTCATTCCCTCCAGCCGCCGTCCCACCCGGAAGCCGAGCCGGAGATAGCGCCACAGAAGAAGCTCCACGACGGCGGCCTCGCTGTGAAAGGCATGGCGCGCAGTGGCAAAGGCATCCCGCGAGACCTCGCGGACGATATGCTCAAAAAAGGCCAGGGCTGCATCCCGGTCTGACGCCACCGCCACGACCTGGTCGAACAGGCCGCCGTCACCCCCCTCTCCCCAGAGGAACCCCGACGGTTCAGCCCCGTCGATGGTCAGGGCCGCCGCGCAGAGAAACCCCTCGAAACTCCCGTCATAGCGGATGATCGTCACAACTCCCCCGTCATTGCCGAGCTGTCCGCCGAAGCGGGAAAAAGCTCCAGTTGGGCCTGCCGCGCCTTCTGCCGGTTCGGCGCCAGGAGCACCTCCGCCAGCCGCGCCTCGTCCAGCGTCTTTCCCGCAAGGCTCCGCCCGCCGGCGGTGAGGAACCAGCGCGCCCGCTTCAGCACCACCCCGAGCCGCTTCAGTTCCGCCTCGCCCAGACGGGTATGACGCCTGGCCTGGACGATCCTTTGGGCCGAGCGGACGCCAATCCCCGGCACCCGCAACAGCACCTCGTAATCGGCCCGGTTGACCTCCACCGGGAAGAGGTGCAGGTGGCGCATGGCCCAGCAGGTCTTGGGATCGAAGCGCTGGTCCAGATTGGGGCGACATTCGTCCAGGAGTTCGTGGGCGCTGAAGCCGTAGAAGCGGAGCAGCCAGTCGGCCTGGTAGAGGCGGTGCTCCCGCAAAAGTGGCGGGCCTGCCAGAGCGGGGAGGCGGTAGTCGCTTGCCACGGGAATGAAGGCAGAGTAGTAGACCCGCTTCATCCCCAGGCGTTGGTAGAGCCCCTCGCTCAGGGTGATGATCTCCCGGTCGCTCTCCGGCGTGGCCCCCACGATCAGCTGGGTACTCTGCCCGGCCGGGGCGAACTGCGGCGCCTTGCGCGATTTGCTGCGCGCCTCTTTGGCGGATTCGATCAGCCCGGAGAGCTGGCGCATCGGTTTAATAACCGCGTCGCGGGGCTTGTCCGGGGCCAGGAGGTACAGGCTTTGGCGGGACGGCAGCTCGATGTTGACGCTCACCCGGTCCGCATACCGCCCTACTTCCTCAACCAGCAGCGGATCGGCACCCGGCACCACCTTCAGGTGGATGTAGCCGTTGAAGCGCTCATCCTCCCTGAGCCTGCGGGCCACGGCGATCAACTGCTCCATGGTGTGATCCGGCGAGCGCACCACGCCGGTACTGAGAAACAGCCCCTCGATGTAGTTGCGCCGGTAGAAATCCGCGGTGAGGCGCACCACCTCGTCGGGGGTCAGTGCGGCACGAGGGATGTCGTTGCTGCGGCGGTTGATGCAGTAGGCACAGTCGTAGATGCAGGCATTGGTGAGAAGGATCTTGAAGAGCGAGATGCAGCGGCCGTCGGCGGTCCAGGTATGGCAGATGCCGCTGGAGGCGGAGCTACCAAGCCCGCCCGGCGTACCCTTGCGGCTGCTGCCGCTGGAGGAGCAGGAGACATCATATTTGGCGCTGTCGGCCAGGATTTCCAGGCGTTGATCCAAGGGGAGATCGTTCATGGTATGGAGAATGCCACAGAAGTGCGACAGGATACGTCACATTCTCTGAATCTAACGGTAAGCAGCATTCTTTATCGGGGAATCAATAAGGATCTACGCAATTTATGAACCGGCGGATTACCACTTTTTGTACTCGCCGTAGGTGTACCGCTCATTCGCATTCAACCCAAAGGTCCCATCGCGCGCTCCTTCTTGCCGGATGACATCTTGTCGCAAGTATACAGAAACAGGCTTGATTTTCCAGCAAAAAGAATGCGGCACGAATAGGCCCGCCACTGGATGCGACGGGCCTATTCGTGCAGAAGTATCACAGCCATTCGACTACTGCGGCTCCTTGTCCAGCTTTGCCACATCGTCGCCGCTGCTGGCTTTCTTAAAATTTCTGATACCGCTTCCCAGCGCCTGGCCAAGCTGCGGCAGTTTTGCCGGGCCGACCACGACCAGCGCCAGCACCAATATTATGATCATTTCCGGCATGCCGAATCCAAACATCTGTCTTCTCCTTTTGTCCTTTAACCAAAAATCTCAGGCTGACTGATTTTTCGGGTTTACGTTTACTGTCAACCAACCACTTAATTTATCGCCCGGCCAAGCTCTTGCCCTGGCTCGGAAAGCGGCCCGCCGCCCCCTTTTTCCCCGTCCCGCAGGCTGAAGTAGTCCGCCGGGGTGTTGATGTTGCGGAAAGAGTCAAAGGCGGGATCGAAACGGGCAATTTCATCCTGCCGTATCTTTTTGACGTTCGTCCTGTCGAAAAACGAGACGATCCGTCTTTCGCCATGCAGGAGGGTTACCTCGATGGCGGAAAGGCAGCCCCGTCCGTAAAAGGCGTGGAGAGGCTCAAGCCCGAACGGGCTCTCCGGGATGAGCACCCCACCCTCGTCGGCCCGCGCCGCAAGATGCCGTATCAAGTCGCTATTGAGATACGGCATGTCGCAGGCAACGGCGAAAATGGCCGGGGTCCCGCTGTGGGTGAGTCCCGCATGGATACCGGCCAGGGCGCCCATGCCGGGGAAAACATCGGAAACCTTTTTGCACGGGAGGAACGCATACTGCTCCGGCGCATTGGTGACGACGATCACCTCCGGGAAGATCTCCTTCAACTGCCGGTAGATGGATTCGATGAACCGCCCACCCTTGTAGGGAAGGAGCGCCTTGTTGCTCCCCATCCGGCTGGAGGCGCCGCCGGCGAGTATCACGCCGGTGACTCCCGCAACGGGGGATGACGGTATGGTCCGGGCGGGCCTGAGAGCCGCCCCCGCGGTTGCCGGAACCGCCAACCGCTCCTGGTGCGCATAGACGTTGAACTTATTGCCGCGCAGATAACCGACGAGGGTGATACCGGCATCCGCGCACATCTTGACCGCCATGTCGGTCGGCGAGGTGCGCGAGGCGATGAGGGCAATCCCCAGCTGCGCCGCCTTGGCAGCCATCTCAGTCGAGATACGGCCGGAGGTGACGAGCATCTTGCCGTTCAGGTCCACCCTCTTTAAGAGCGCCTCGCCGGCAATCCGGTCGAGGGTGTTGTGCCGCCCCAGGTCCTCGGCGTAGAGGAGGAGAGTGCCGTCCGGTTCGCCGACCGCGGCGGAGTGAATGCCGCCGTGGCTCCGGTAATTGTCCGCTTCCCTGGCCAGCGCATCCATGAGGGCAAAGACGGCGGCAGGATCAACGGGCGACGCTGCCCCAACGTTGCCGCACAACTTTGCTGCAACCGGCATGGTAAAGGTAATTCCCGTCCCGCAACCGCTGGTCAAAACCGGCTTCAACCGCTCCGGCAGTTCCCCCTTGATCCGCACATTGGCAATGCCGAAGTCCTCGCAGACCGAAAGCATGTGGAAGTCGTCGACGGAATCGACGAACCCCTGCAGCCGCAGGAAGCCGGCGACGAGGAAGCGGAGGTCATGGGGGGAAGCGATGAGGGTGGCGATCTCCCGGCCGTTGACGTGGAGCACCAGCGGGAATTCGCGGACAATCGCCCCCTGTTTCGGCTCCAGACGGCCGTTTGTGTATGTATAGATTGTCTTCATTTCAAAACCTTTCTGATTAGCACCAATCTTCCGCAGAAGTTACCCCCCTTTGAGAAAGGGGGGCAAGGGGGGATTTTCCTAGTTGCAATGAAAAGCAAATCCCCCTAAATCCCCCTTTCGTAAAGGGGGACTTGGTTTTACGGAGAATTGCCTATCGATCATTTACGCCTCGCTCCCCACCTTGCCATGCTCCCCATGCTCTTTCTCGATCTTGCGGAAGTGGTCGGGGATCGAATAGTCCACCGTTTCCGGATGGTGTTCGAAGATCGGGAAATACTTGGCGATGAGAACGAAGAAGAGTATCTCCGCCGCGATGATGCCGACGGTGACGAGCGTCTCGACCAGTGACGGGATGTAGACCTGCCCGTCGTGGATCATGCCGTACATGGAGACGTTGAAGCGGTTCAGCACCAGGCCGAAGATCAGAAGCCCGGCGGCGATGGCGCGCAGCCGGTTGTCGGTGCGGACCTTTTTGCGCATGAACATGAAGAACGGCACGAAGACCCCGGCAATCGTTTCCACTGCGAACAGGGCAACCATCCCCGGCCGGTCGAAGAACGGCCCATGGCTGAGGAAAAAGAGGGCATAGGCCTTGATCAGGATATAGACGCCGATCACCCAGGGGATGATCCGCGCCAGGGTCTCCAGGAGTTCCGATTCGTCCTCCTGGCCCAGCCACTTGTGGGTCATGGTCGCTTCGAGAATGATGATGGAAAGGCCACTGAAGATGGCGGAAATCCAGAACAGAAGCGGCAGCAGCGGGTTGTACCAGAGGCTGTGCAGCTTATCCACGGCGATGAGGAAAAAGGTCCCGAGCGACGACTGATGGAGGGTGGAGATGGACGCTGCGGCAACCACCAGCGGCATCTCCAGGGTGCGGAGAATCCGGAGCGGCAGGTGATAGCCGAACCGTTCGCAAACCGGCGAGAGGAACTCCAGGAAGAGGACCGTGGTGTAGGCCATGATGCACATGGATACTTCGAACATGGGTGAATGGGGATTCCAGAAGACCATGGTGTGCCAGCAGCGCTGCGGTTGCCCCAGGTCGAGGAGCAGCCCGACGCTCACAAGGGAGTATCCGAGAAAACCGGTAACGATGGCCGGCCGCACCAGCGGCTCCAGCTTCTTGATATGGAAGCAGTGGGTGATCGCACCGAGGGTGAAGGCACCGGCGGCCAGGGGGACGGCGGTGACCACGTCGAAGGAGATCCACAATCCCCACGGGTAGGTGTCGTTCAGGTTGGTGGTCGCGCCGAGTCCGAAGACGAAGCGGACCAGCGACGCGAGGGCACCGAGGCCGACCAGCGCCATGAGGAACTTGAGAAAGCGGTGGTAGCCCTTTATTTCATTGATGATAAGTCTTGCAGCGGTCATTGGTTCTCCTCCTTCGCCTTGTGGCTTGATGCCTGTCTCTGCTCCTCTTCCTTCTTCAGCCTGTCTTTCCGGTGGGTGAACCAGGAGAGGAGCGACAGGGAACCGCCGACGGTGAGGAATATCCCGGGCACCAGCCGGAGCGCCTGCCAGGTGTAGGACGGGAGCGAACGCTTGGTGACCTGTTTGAAGCCGAGTTCATCCAGGGGCTGGTGGGTGAGGTAGAGGACGCTGGTTCCCCCCGCCTCCTCCTTGCCGTAGACCACCTTGACGTAGCGGTCGGGGCGCGCCGCGATCCGCTTCTCGGCCTCCTTCAGCATCTCGGCGCGGCTGCCGTAGGTGATGGCGGTCGGGCAGGCGGTGGCGCAGGCGGGTTCCAGCCCCGCCTTCAGGCGGCTGAAGCAGCCGGTGCACTTCTTCACCAGCGGGAAGGCCTTGCTCCACTCGTACTTGGGGACCCCGAAGGGGCAGGCCACCATGCAGAAGCGGCAGCCGATGCAGCGCTTGGCGTCGTACACCACCGGCCCCTCGGCGGTCTTCCTGAAGGCGCCGACCGGGCAGACCGATGCGCATGCAGGCTCGTTGCAGTGCATGCACATCTCCTTGTAGAAGGCGAACTCGTTCTGGCCGTTCTTCTGGTAGTCCTTGAACTTCACCCGGGTGAAGGTATGCTCGGACATGGACGGGGGGTTCTGATACCCCTCGCCGGAGAAAAAGGAGGTCTCTTCGGCCTTCAGCTGGTTCCACTGCTTGCAGGCCACCTGGCAGCCGCGGCAGCCGGTGCATTTGGTCGTGTCGATCAGAAACGCCCTGGTCTTGCTGTAATCGTTGGTTGCGCTGCTCATCCCTTCCTACCTCCTTTCTCGATGTTGCAGAGAAACGCCTTGAACTCGGGAATCCCGGTATTGGCGCATCCCACCGTGGGTGTGAGGACGTTGCCGCTGTCGCCGGTGGCAAGCCCCGCATAGCCGAAGTGCCAGGGCATCCCCACCTGCTCCACCTGCTTCCCCCCAACGTTGAACGGCTTGAGACGGGAGGTGACGAGCGCCTTCGCCTCGATCGATCCCCGCTCGGTGGTGACCCGCACCATATCGCCGTTTCCGATCCCCTTCTGTCTCGCCAGGGTCTCGGAGAGCTCGACGAACATGTCGGGTACCAGTTCCACGAGCCATGGGAGGCTGCGGGTCATGGCCCCCGCCTGCCAGTGCTCGGTGACCCTGTAGGTGGTGCCGACATAGGGGAACTTGCCGGTATCGCTGGATACGTTCTTCGGCAGCTTCACCACCGGATTTGTCTGCACCGGCGAGAGGAGGTTCCGGGCCGGGCTCTCCACCGGCTCGTAGTGCTCCGGGAAGGGACCGTCCTTCATGTCGAGGGCATAGAGCCGGCCGTGCCCCTCGGCGAGCATGATGAAGGGGTACTTCCCCTCCTTCTCGTCCTTCATGGGGGGCCAGGGGCCGTCTGGGACGTCCCCCTTCCACTTCTTCTCCAGGGCGTCCCAGGCGATCAGGGGGCGCTTGGCATTGAACGGCTCGCCGGCCGGGTTGACCGAGGCCCGGTTGTAGATGATGCGACGGTTGACCGGCCAGCACCAGGACCACTTGGGGAAGAGGCCGAGCCCGGTCGGGTCGGAGCTGTCCCTGCGGGCCATCTGGTTCCCCTCCTTGGTGTAGGAGCCGCAGTAGATCCAGCAGCCGCTGGTGGTGGAACCGTCGTCCTGCAGGTACTTGAACATGGGGACCTGGTCGCCCGCCTTGAACTCCAGGGTCTTGTCCTTGTCCTTGATGGTCGTGTCCTTGGTGAAGTAGCCGTTTATCTCCCTGGCCACCAGGTGGACGTCAGGCTCGTGGCCGTTGCCGTAGTTCCAGGCAAGCCTGGTGATAGGCTCGGGGAAGGCACCACCTTCCTTCGCATAGAGCGCCTTGACCCGTTTGTAGAACTCGTCGATGATATGCAGGTCGCTGCGGGAATCGCCGACCGGCTCCACCGCCTTGTAACGCCACTGGGTCCAGCGCCCCGAGTTGGAGATGGACCCCTCCTTCTCCACGGAGGAGGCGGCCGGGAGCATGAAGACCTCGGTCTGGATGTCCTTCGGGTTGACGCCCGGGCGCTTCCAGAAGATGGAGCTCTCCGTCTCCCAGAGGTCTACGGTGACGAGCCACTTCAGTTTTCCCAGGGCCTCGCGCGCATTGTTGGAGTCGGGGCCGCCGACGGCCGGGTTCATCCCCATGCAGACGAGCCCCTCGATACCCCCCTGCCCCATCCGCTCGATGATCTTGGTGTAGGAGTAGTTCCCCATCCGCTTGGGGAGGTAGTCGTAGCAGAAGCCGTTCTCCTTCGTGGCGTTCTCTCCGTACCACGCCTTCAGGAGGCTCACCGTGTACTTGGGGGTGTTCCCCCACCAGTTGGCGCTCCTGGGGTCTTTGGTCTTCGGCGTCCACTTCTCCAGATAGCTCTTCAGGTCCACGTTGTCGAACTCGGGGGACTTGAGGTAGCCGGGGAGGATGTGGAAGAGGAGGCCGTAGTCGGTGGAGCCCTGGACATTGGACTCCCCGCGCAGGGCGTTCACCCCGCCGCCGGCGATGCCGATGTTCCCCAGCAGCATCTGCAGGAGCGCCACGGCGCGTACGTTCTGGCTGCCGTGGGTCGACTGGGTGATCCCCATGGCGTAGAGAATGGTCCCCGCCTTGTCGGGGCGGCCGGTGCCGCAGAACGCCTTGGCCACCTTCAGGTAGTCCTCCCTGCGGGTGCCGGTGATGGCGCAGACCTTGTCGACGTCGTAGCGGCTGTAATGCTTCTTCAGGAGCTGGTAGACGCAGTTAGGCTCTTTCATGGAGCGGTCGCGCAGCGGCTTTCCGTCGGGACCGGTCGCGTAGGCCCATGCCTTCGGATCGTAGCTTTTTTCCTGGTCGTCGAAGGAGCAGAACATCCCGTCCTGGAAGTCGAACTCCTCGTTAATGATGAAGGTCGCGTTGGTGTACTCCCGCACGTACTCCTCGTGGATGAGGCCGTTCTGGAGGGCGTAGTTTATCAGCCCCCCCAGGAAGGCGATGTCGGTGCCCGGCCGGATCTGGGCGTAGATGTCCGCCTTGGAGGCGGTGCGGGTGTAGCGCGGGTCGACGGCAATCAGCCTGCCGCCTGCGTCCATCGACTTCTCTATCCACTTGAAGGAGATGGGGTGGTTCTCGGCCGGGTTGCAGCCGATGGCGAGGATAACGTCGGAGTTCTTCAGGTCAATCCAATGGTTGGTCATGGCACCACGACCGAATGAAGCCGCCAGACCGGCGACTGTTGACGAGTGTCAAAGTCGGGCCTGGTGTTCGAGCTGCCCCACACCCATGGCGCGGGCGAACTTGGTCCAGAGGTAGCACTCCTCGTTGTCGAGGCCGGCGCCGCCGAAGAAGGCCATGCCGTCGGTGCGGTTCACCACGTACTCATTGTTGTCCTTCTTGTTGAGCTCTTTCGCCTTGAAGCTCTTGTCGCGGGTCTCCTTCATGCGCTGCGCGATCCGCTCCAGCGCCCAGTCCCACGACTTCTCCTCCCACCGGTCGGAGCCGGGGGCACGGTACATGACCTTCTGCAGCCGCCGGTCGTTGTTGGCGATCTGGAAGAGCGCCCCCCCCTTCGGGCAGAGGGCCCCCTGGTTGATCGGGTGCTGCGGGTCCCCCTCGGTGTTGACGATCCTGCCGTCCTTCGTCTGGACGATCAGGCCGCAGCCGACGGAGCAGAACGGACAGATGGTTGTGGTGGTCTTCAGACCCTTGGTCCGGAGCTCGGGGGCGTCGACCGCCGCCTCCCCCGGTTTGCCGGTCAGGGCCACGCCGGCTGCCGCCAGCGCCCCTCCCTGCAGAAATTTCCTTCTTGAGATACCCATGATTCCTCCTTGTCAGATATTGTAAGGCGCACGCCCTTGTGTCCCATGCGAACCGTCCGTATACAGCAACCCACGTGCCACACATGCCGAGAAGAAACCATTCACCAACAGCCCCATAACTATCTGAATTTAAAGCGATTGCGCATGCATATAAGGAAACGAATACATTAAAATAAACTAGCGTTGTGCATTTATTGCAAATAGTGTAACATTTTGACCACATTATTAATCAAAGACAATAATCCGGGTTTGCGCTGTGCAAAACGGGGAGAGAAGGGTGATGTACAAGGCACGAATACTCATCTGCGATGACGAGGTCGAGATACTGCGCTACCTGAACAAGATTCTGACCGCAAAGGGGCTGTCCGTCGAGATTTTCACCTCCGGAGCGGCGCTTATGCGCAGGCTGGGAAACCGGGGTGCGGAGGAATGCGACCTGCTGCTTCTGGACGTGAAGATGCCGGACCTGGACGGCATTGAGATCCTGCAGCGCGTCAAGGCCTCGGGAATGGAACTCCCCATTGTCATGATGACCGCATTCGGCTCCATCAGCTCGGCTATCGAATCCATCAGGCTCGGGGCCTACGACTACGTGACCAAGCCGTTTCCCAAGGAAAAAATCTTCGGACTTCTCGAAAATGTGCTGGAACGGAAACTGCTGCTTAAGGAAAACTCCAACCTCAAGGAAGAACTGGGCAAACCAGCTGCTGCAGATTCCATTGTCTTTACCAGCGCCACGTTCCGCGCGGTCTATGACATGGCGCTGAAGGTGGCGCAAAGCGAAGCGAACGTTGTCGTCCTCGGCGAATCGGGTACCGGCAAAGAGCTCATCGCCGGACTGATACACAACAACAGTCTGCGCGCGGGAAAGCGTTTCCTTTCCATCAACTGCGCCGCGCTCTCCGACACCCTGCTGGAAAGCCAGCTTTTCGGGCATGTCCGCGGAGCGTTCACCGGCGCGGTTTCCCATCAGAAGGGGTTACTTGAGGAAGCCAACGGCGGGACCCTGTTCCTCGACGAGGTCGGCGACATGAGTCCGGCCATCCAGGCAAAGCTCTTGAGGGTCATCCAGGAGCGGGATTTCATTCCTGTCGGTGATACCAGGCCGAAGAGCGTTGATATCCGCTTTCTTGCCGCCACCAACAAGGACCTGGACGAAGAGGTCCAGCAGGGGAGGTTCCGCGAAGATCTCTTTTTCCGGCTGAACGTCATCACCCTGCACCTCCCCCCCCTGCGCGAACGGCAGGAAGACATCGCGCCAATCGCCCTGCACTTCCTGCGTAAATTTTCCCAGCGGATGAAAAAGAACATCGCGGACTTCACCCCCGTAGCCCTGCAACTTCTGCAGTCCTACGGGTGGCCAGGCAATATCAGGGAGTTGGAAAACGTGATCGAACGGGCGGTCATCCTGACCAGCGGACCGGTGGTATCCGCTGAGGAACTGCCCGTGTGGAAGCGGCCGGTCCGCAGCGAGGCGAAGCAGGACGACCGCCTTGTCCCGCTGGAAGCCGTCGAACGCGAGCACATCCTCCATGTCCTGAAAAAATCCGGCTACAACAAGAGCCGGACCGCAAAGATTTTAGGCATTGCCCGCCGGACCCTTGACCGGAAAATCGAGGAGTATGACCTGGACGAGGCGCGATCATCCGCAGAGGAGTCCGAATACTGATGCGCCGTCGTTTCTCCATACGGGCCAAACTGACCCTCGGCTCCCTTCTGCCGCTGTTCGTCGCCTTTGTCTTCTGCGGTCTGACCGGCCTGTACCTGATCAACACCAAGATCGCCAGCCAGGCGCAGGAAAAGGTCAGGACCGACCTCAATGCAGCACGGGAGGTGTACCAGAATGAATTGTCCCACGTCAACGAACTGGTTGACCTGACCGCCGGCAACCCTTTTGCCGCCGCGGCCGTCGAAACCGGCGACCGGCGAAGCCTGGCCGCACTCCTCAGCTCCCTTCGGAGCAGAAAACATCTGGACATTCTGACGGTCGTGGACCGGAACGGCCGGGTCCTGTACCGGGCGCACAACCCTGCTGCCTCGGGCGACGTTATTGCTTCCAACGGCTTTGTCCGGTCGGCGCTTCAGGGAATTCCGATCAACGGAACAACTACCCTCACCCACAACGAGTTGGCCGCGGAGCGGAAAGAGCTGGCGAAACAGGCCGCCATCAACGTCGTACCGACACCCCGCTCCCGCCAGGGACAGGCGGACGTTGAGCGCTCAGGCATGGTGCTGGCTGCGGCCGCACCGGTGCTCGACGCATCGGGAAGGCCCATCGGCGCCCTGTACGGCGCTATCCTGCTGAACAACAACAATACCCTGGTGGACCGGATCAAGCAGATTGTCTACGAGGGGGTCCAGTTCAACGGAAAGGACGTGGGAACTGCCACCATCTTCCTCGGCGACACGCGCATCGCCACCAACGTACCGGCGGCAGGCGGCACCAGGGCCATCGGCACCAGACTTTCCGCAGAGGTGTACAACCGGGTTATCCAGGAAGGTAAAAAGTGGGTAGACCGCGCATTTGTGGTGAACGACTGGTACATCACCGCCTACGAACCGATTCATGACTCGCGGGGAGAAGCCGTCGGCGCCCTGTATGTGGGCATGCTTGAAAAACCCTACGCAGCCCTGAAAAAGAAGGTGAACGTCATCTTCGGCATCGTCATCCTCGCCAGTTCGCTACTCGGCATCGCGGTGTCGGGGGGCATCGGCGCCCACCTTTCCCGTCCCATCAGGGATCTGGAGAAGCTCGCCAGACGGGTGGCCGTGGGCGAACGCGACCTGCGGATCGAGGTGAAAACCGCTGATGAGATGGAAGACCTTGCCGATGAGTTCAACGAGATGACAGGGGCATTGGCCCGCCATGAAGAAGAAATCAACAGCCTGAACCGCACCCTGGAGCAGAAGGTCCGGGAGCGGACCGCGGAACTCGAAGAGAAGAACCTTCTTCTGCTCCAGACCCAGGCGGAGCTCGTACGGGCGGAAAAGCTAGCGGACCTTGGAATCATGGCCGCCGGTGTGGCCCACGAGATCAACACCCCCCTGACCATCATCCGGGGCAATGCGGAAGTTCTGGAGATGTTCATAACCCCGGACCACCCGAACCGGGAGGAAATCGACATCATCTCCCGTCAGACCGAACGGATGGCGAAAATAGTGTCGAACCTGCTCCTGTTCGCCCGGCAGAAAAAGCTGCACCAGGGCCGCGTTGCCATTCATGCCCTTCTGAACGACATCGTCAGCCAGATAGGGTTCCAGGCAACGCTGGCGGATATCCGGATCGTAAGGAACTATGCTCCCGATCTGGACACCATAAGCGGAGACAGCGACCAGCTGCGCCAGGTCTTCACCAACCTCATCCTCAATGCCGTCCAGGCAATGGAGGGGAGCGGCACGCTGACACTTGCGACTCGAATCCTCCCCGACGAAGCAGGCTACAGTATCGAGGTCGCCGACACAGGGAGCGGCATTGGTCCCAATCAGCGGGAAAAGATTTTCACGCCGTTTTTCACCACCAAAGCCACGGGTAGCGGCCTGGGGCTTTCGGTTTCCTACGGCATCATCAAGGACCACGGCGGCGACATCAGCGTGGAAAGCTCCCCAGAGACCGGAACCACGTTCCGGGTGGTTCTGCCGGGGAAGACAGCCGATATCCCGCCCCACCCCAACAGTACGGCCTGAACACATCAGTCCCTGCCCAGCAAGGCTTCACAGCCACACGAAAAAGTTGTCTTGCCAAGCCTTGTCCGACTATGTATCATTTTGTCCCTCGTATACATTTTTCATTAACCGATTTCAGGTGCCGTAACCATGACAAAAACAACCATCCTCATCTGCGACGACGAAGAGGGAATCCTCAAGTATCTGCGCAAGCTCCTCATCGGCCGGGGTTTCGACGTGGAGACCTTTGACAGAGGCGCCGCACTGCTCGCCTACCTGGAAAACGGCAAGGCCGCCCATGCCGACCTCCTGATCCAGGACGTGCGGATGCCCGATATGGACGGCATCGAGGTACTGCAACGGGTGAAAAAGCTCCGCCCGTCCCTGCCGGTCATCATCATGACCGCCTTCGGCACCATCGATTCTGCCGTGGACGCCATCAAACTGGGCGCCTACGATTACGTCACCAAACCGTTTCCCAAGGAAAAGATCCTCGGAGTGCTGGAAAACGCCCTGGAACGGGAACTGCTCATAAAGGAAAACCAGGTTCTCAAGGAAGAGCTCGGCAAGCCGTCCCCATCGGACACGATCATCTTCAAAAGCGACCGGTTCCGCGAGGTGTACGAACTCACCCTACAGGTGGCGGCGAGTTCCGCAAATATCCTCATTCAGGGAGAATCGGGGACCGGCAAGGAACTGATTGCCGGAGCGGTCCACCACAACAGCCTGCGGAAAACCCGCCGGTTTCTGTCCATCAACTGCGCGGCGCTTTCCGACACCCTGCTGGAAAGCCAGCTGTTCGGCCACGTCCGGGGAGCCTTCACCGGCGCTGTCACGGCCCAGAAGGGGCTTCTGGAGGAGGCTGATAGCGGCACCCTCTTCATGGACGAAATCGGCGACATGAGCCTCCCCATCCAGGCCAAGCTGCTGCGGGTCATCCAGGAGCGGGACTTCATCCCGGTGGGCTCGACCCGCTCGAAAACCGTGGACATCCGGTTCGTGGCCGCCACCAACAAGGATCTGGAAAAGGAGGTCAAAGAAGGGAGGTTTCGGGAAGACCTGTTCTATCGCCTCAACGTCATCACCATCCACCTCCCCCCCCTGCGGGACCGGAAAGAGGACATCGAGCCCATCGCCGGCCACTTCCTGAAAAAATATGCCCAGCGGATGAAAAAAGAGGTGAGCTGTTTCAGCCCCGAAGCGCTGGCGCTCATGATCGACTATAACTGGCCGGGCAATATCAGGGAACTGGAAAACGTCATCGAGCGCGCGGTCATCCTGGCGCGCGGGCCGGCCATCAGCGCAGAAAACCTCCCCATGTGGAAGAAGGAGGCGGACCCGGTCCAACCGATGGACGACAGGTTCGTTTCCCTGGAGAACGTGGAACGGGAGCACATACAGCGGACCCTGGCGAAAACCGGCTTCCACAAGAGCAAATCCGCCGAAATCCTCGGCATTTCCCGCAAGACCCTCGACCGCAAGATCGTCGAATACGGGCTGAAGACACCCGTGGAGTAAGCCCATGCCCCCCATGCGCTTCCCCATAAAGGCGAAACTGACCCTTGCCACCCTCATCCCCCTCTCGGTCGCCATTTTCTTCTGCTGGCTGACCGGGGTCTTCATCCTCAACTCCAGAATCGTCAGCCAGGCGCAGGACAAGGTCCGCAACGACCTCAACTCCGCCCGCGAAATCTATCTCAACGAGATCGGTCACATTCGCGACGTGGTGAAATTCACCGCCACGGCCCCCTATACCGCCGATGCCCTGACCACGGGCAACACAAGCGGTATCGCCGCCATCCTTACCCCGCTGAAAACAGCCGAAAAGCTGGATGTCTTCATGGCCCTGGACGCCACCGGCAAGGTTTTGTACAGGGCAAACAACCCCGCAGCCTTCGGTGACGACCGATCAAAGAGCCAGTTTGTGACACGGGCGCTCAAAGGGGAGATCGTCACGGGTACTTCGATCATCCCCCCCGCGGAGATGGCTGTTGAAGGGGCGGAACTGGCACGCCAGGCAACCATGCCGGCGATAACGACCCCCCATGCCAGGCCGGCAACGGAAACAATCGAGCGGGCCGGCATGATGCTCATTGCGGCTGCGCCGGTGAGAGACAAGGCGGGCAACATCATCGGCACCCTGGTCGGCGGCGTGTTGCTGAACAACAACACGACCCTGGTGGACAAGATCAAAAACATCGTCTACGAAGGGGTGCAGTCCGACGGCAAGGATGTGGGAAGCGCAACCATCTTTCTCGGCGATCTCCGCATCGCGACCAATGTGCTTAACTCCAAGGGCAATCGGGCCATAGGAACACGCCTTTCCGAAGAGGTCTACAACCGCGTCATTCTGCGCAAGGAGAAATGGATAGACGGGGCCTTTGTGGTCAACAACTGGTATTTCACCGCATACGAGCCAATCCTCTCCCTGGAAGGGGTGCCGATTGGCTGCCTTTACGTGGGGATGCTGGAAAAACCTTACACAGCCATCAAGTTCAAGCTGGGCTTCATCTTCAGCGGCGTGCTCCTTTTGGGCGCATTGATCGGTTTTGCCGTTTCCGGTTTCATCGGCACGCGCCTGGCCAAGCCGATCCGGGAGTTGGAAAACATGGCGCGCCGCGTCGCTTCCGGAGAGCGGGACGTGCAGATCCGGGTTCATACAAGGGACGAGATCGGCGACTTGGCGGGACAATTCAATGAAATGACCCGGACGCTCACGCAGCGGGAAGAAGACATCCGGGAGCTGAACCGCGGCCTGGAGCAAAAGGTGCTGCAGCGGACGGCCGAACTGGAAGAAAAGAACCAGCTCCTCGTCAAAACCCGGCAGGATTTGGTCAGGGCCGAAAAACTGGCTGCCATCGGCGAACTGGCCGCAGGGGTAGCCCATGAGATCAACAACCCCATGGCCATCATCCGCGGCAACACAGAACTGCTGCAGATGTCCATCCCTCCCGAGGCCGACAACAGGGAGGAAGTGGACACCATTTTCCAGCAGATGGGAAGGGTGGAACGGATCGTCGCCAACCTTCTCAAATTCGCCCGTCAGGAGCAGAAAAATCTCGGTACGGTTTTCATCAACCGGCTGCTCCGGGAAATCCTCAGCCAGGTCGGCCATCAGGTTCCGCTTTCAGGAATCAACATCCGGGAAGAATATGCCGCTGATATTCCGGAGATCGAAGGGGACAGCGATCAGGTGCGGCAGGTGTTTATCAACCTGGTCATAAATGCCGTCCAGGCCATGCCCGGCGGCGGCGATCTGACCATCACCACGGGAATCGATAGCGAGGCGGGGAAATGCGAGATAACGGTGACCGATACCGGCAACGGCATAGCCCTGGAAAACCTGGAGCAGATCTTCAACCCGTTTTTCACCACCAAGGCAGGCGGTACAGGACTGGGGCTGTCGGTTTCCTACGGAATTATCAGGGACCATGGCGGGCGGATCGAGGTGCAGAGCGAACCGGAAAAGGGGAGCACGTTCCGGGTGGTGCTGCCGGTGAAACAGGGATAAAAGCGGTCGGCGGTCGGCGGTCGGCGGTCGGTGGTCGGCGGTCGGTGGACGGTGGTCGGTAGGCGGGGGGCGGTGGGCGGTGGACGGTCGACGGAGGCAGTGAGCGCGACAG